>Ga0210059_1005466_pt1 | contig 20466 bp, 13 predicted proteins | sample Ectturendosymbi2_FD_188042 | JGI IMG/M metagenome (GOLD analysis project Ga0210059, IMG submission 188042) | Ecteinascidia turbinata endosymbiont from Florida, USA - Sample 2 (SPAdes) (version 2) | ecosystem: Host-associated > Tunicates > Ascidians > Unclassified | place: Key West, Florida...
GGGGGGGGGGTTCGCGGGGACAGCATCCATAGAAGTCGAGGACTTGTCTCGCCAATCTTTCCTACGATATTCTGGGCACAATGGCCGAACGATCACGGCTTGGATCTCTATTCGGAAAAGTGGTTCGACATTCAGGGTTTTACGAATTTGACAGCTGCGCACTTTGTCGCGAAGTGTCGCGCCGTGAACTCTTCGTAAAAATCCCGTCTCTGCTGCTTGCACTTCAAATAATATTATTCAAGTCATTACCCGAGATTCAAGACCATAAGTGAGGATCGGAACTAAGGCTGATTTAGAAACTGACAACTTTGCGGTGTTTGAAAGCTCCTGTTTTGTGACAACAGATCGATAGAGCTCACGCAGAACAGCGCTAGCTTTAACAATCCGTGTATCAATCTCTCTGTTCCTCCTTCCCTCACTCGTGTGAAGCACCCTGAAGTACTTGAACTTCTCCACCTGCTGCCGTGTATTGTCGCTCACTTGTAGCGTACACTGCCTTGGGTTTCTGGTGAGACACAGTACTTTGGTCTTTTTAGTGCTGGTTTTCATTCCTCTTGATAGCACGCAGCTGAAAACCAATCAAGTGGATGTTGAAGGCCCTGTTCAGAGGATGCAAGAAGCAACAAATCGTCCACAAAAAGCAAACGGCTGATCCTGCAGCTTCCAACTGTGACACGATTATGACTGTCTATCTGTCCAATTCATATACACAATGCAGAGGGGTGATGACAAAACACTTCTTTGTCGGAGTCCAACACCAACGGTGAACAGCTATGATTTAACTCCACGGACACATGAGCGGGAATACAGTGACTTGACAGTCAGTAACTGGCGGCCTTCAACACCGTACTCTCGCAATATTCCCCAAAGCTTTTCACGAGGAAACCCGTCAAATGCTTTTACGAGGTCGACAAAACACGCGTAGACATCTTTGGCAATCTTCCAAGATTTCTCGAAAATTAGCTGATGAGTGAAAATTTGGTATGTAACATCAGTGAATACTGAAATATTAATGGCTGTATCAGATTCAGTGCCATGTTGAAAACCTGTGCATCACGGGTGTGCTGGGCGCATTGCAGAGAACAACGCTCTCCTCGCCTGAAAAAAAAACTCATTTATTTTTTACGCAAGGTTTACAAGCTTTCGTCACATGCTTTAGTAGAAGTACACAAAAATACCAAAAGCATTTACAAGCAGCACTGAGGAAGTATCTGGGTGACTTGGTCAACGCCAGCAACAGTGAAAAAGAATAAACATTAGGAAATATACACCACTGATAACCATAAATCATTCGTTTTCATACAGAAGAGTGGTGACCAAACCGTATCATCATAACAATACTTCAAAAATGTACTGGAGCAGGTTTTTCATTGAAAACCTTTTTTCTTTAAACTTTTAAAAATAAAAAAAGATATTTTTCAGAAAAACGTTTTGTAGCAGTTGGGTAGATTTTGGGCCTGCTGTGCTGAACGGCTGTCCTCAATGACATACTGTTCCTGGAGCAACCTTATCAACGCAACCAAAGCAGTTGTTTATGACACAAACGTCTTTGCGTTTTCTTCAACCTGCGCGAAATCCCGCATTTGTTGGTGAAGCCCTGCACGGTGCTGCAAAGTTGCAACTGGAGTAGCTTCGGAGTAAAGCGATTGAAAGCAATTAAGTTTGAATTGTTTTTTTGATACACATATAACATCATATTTCATTTCAAGTAACTTCACTCCACAGGTGGAATAAGCAAGGAATCAATCACAAATTTTAATATGAAATCGATTTCACGTAAAACTACCCATCATCAGTCCTTACATGTTATTCTATTTGAATAACTGATGATGAGTAGTTTTACGTGAAATCGATTTCCTATTAAAATTTGCGATTGATTCCTTGCCTGTTTCACTTGTGGAATGAAGTTACTTGAATACAGATATCTGCAAGTTTGAATCATCGCAAAAAGATGAAAACAGAGCTTCAATCGGCTGATTCTTCTAAAGCCTATAGAAAACCTTCTAGAACTTTTAATTGTATATTTCATTTCATGAGCCATTTGTAACCTGTTTAAACAGCTGTCGACCTTTAAGCTGAGTAAAAAATCGCTCCAAATAGGTGCTTTCTAAACTTGCTCACCTAGAGTCTAAAATCTAATCCTTCATCAAACCAAGTTTTGAAAAATATGCAGTGAAGAAAAGTCGATCCATTCGAACAAATTTAGAAACAGATAAAAAAGATTTGAAACACCCTGAAACAGATAAAGAACAGTTACGGTGAAAAATATCGAAGCTCTCAAAAAAGCATGGAAATGCAAAGCAGTGTGTTCTCACGCGACATGCAACGCAGCACACCACACTGGTTGAGGTGAATATGTGAAACGCTGTGGACCACGACACGGATCGGTGTTGAATCCAGGGCACAATGTGACAACCAACGTTTCAGTCCTTTACATGGAATGTGCCATGTGGCGTGCACGATAATGAAATAGCAACAGGGTGCGCAGCAACATCAGGGTGCTTTTAAAAGAAACTAGAAAACAACTAAGTCGACATGTGGTGTCCTTTCTAATCCACACCAATCGAAACTGGTTTATGGGCTGCTGAGTCAGGTTTTCAAAAATCTACGGAGATGCTTCGAGCCAGTTAACCAGCATGGGACTGACTCAAACAAAAATTGGAGCGTGGGTGCTCCCTGGCGTCGAAACTTAATTGTAATTTATTTTTGCTTTTGTTTTGCGTCTTATTCCAAGTCAAACACACGTACAAGTTATTGCTGCTACTATTGTAAGAGCTAAACGTTAGCAAAAAATGTCACTCTGTTTTATCGCATGGCTTTAAGTTGTCGAACTGCGCTTCACCGTAGAATGTGGTTTGTTCGGCATTGTGTGCACTCAGTGGTCCGCACAATAAAACGAACGTTAGGATTCAAACATTTTGTTCCAATAAGGAGCTTTATGAACGTTTCATTGTAGGAAGTTTTGCATTAATTTTGTTTTTCCGTAATAGTTTTGTGATTACTCTGGTGAAAACAGCAGAATTAAAAATGCGGTTGTTATAGCTGAGACGAAACATGAAGTCAACAAGCGATTAACAACTGGTCAGGCGACCTCCGAACCACCGCCGCTGGAAATCTATCCCAAAATTACCTCGAAGTGGAAAACTAGTAAGCTTGCGCAACAAACACATTACACTGACATGACGCGCATAAACGCACTTGCTTGCCAGTACAAATAGCAACATTTTTCCTGTGACCAAAATTTTAGATAATCATCAAAACAGATTAAGAAATTAAGAAAAGAAAAACTAACAAAAATGCGTGGTGATCAGGGATTTTAAGTTTTGCCAAAACATTTCTATAGGTTGACTATAATAAGAAGCATCAGGCAACCCTGCGATGAAAGGAACAGCCAAGACGATAGAACGTTAGACGATCCAGAATATGTTTTTCTAGTGCCAATTATTACCGTCATCAATGAGATGAAAAGTGTATTTTTGTGGGCTTACAATCTTTGTAGCTAGGCTGTTCTACGTATCCAATTACTATTTATCACATGCAGTTCCTCAACAGAACTGCATCCAGTTGGGGGGGGATCGGCAGTGACTTTCACGACAGGGGAAACGATGCTATATGGGAAGCTAGTTCAGTTTTGTAACCTAGGCCTTCGTCAAGAAGAACCTAATTTTTAAATAAAAACCTACTGCATATTCGCAGCAAAGACGGGTTTCTACTGAGTATGAACAATACATATACTCTGTTCCGAAAACACGTCTAAAGTAATTTTTATTAAATTCTTAATCTGATAATATAGTATGCGAGACACTCCTCTCAAACGTAACGAAATATCATTATAACCCCGTACAATCAGTATAACAACAAAACATTTGCTGTCATATCCAGGTTTTGATAAACTTTCAGATTATGTGGCATTGACGCATAGATCTTTTAGTAACTACTGATACTTATCGTTTCTTCTTCTTTCAAACTGTATTTGAAGCAAAGTTCGAGCTCGTAATGATGTCATCACAGCGAGAGAAGCGGGATGTGATTAGAGACAGACTTAATGGAGGTTTTATTGTTGGAATTTTCTCAAGACCCTCAGCTTCTACTTTCTTATTCTCTTCCGGATTACGCATTTTCCAGCTCAAGTTACAAGATGTTCGTGATATCCTTACGCATGTTGCACTGCAGGTGGCATGAACAAAGTTTTTGAATTTGCTTTGTTCACTGACAAAATACAGGCTGAAGGCGTTTGTCATGGCTTTGAGCATGACCAGTCTCGATGCGATGAACATGGCGCTGTTCCAGATGTTGTTCTTCACAGGATCGAACTTCTGCGGATTTTTGCTCAACCAAAGACTTTCACTTTGAGAGAAAGACTGAATGATGACTAATGGTAATGTGCAGAGTGTGAAGGTAATAAAAAGTGCTCTGAAAGACCTGGTGACACTTTGTGTCCGCTGTTCCAAAGCTAGCGCCAGGCCCGGCCTTATGTTATCTTTGCTTCTCTTGCAGCTGTTGTTATTGCTTTTATTGTTCATGCTGCTATTATCATAATTTCCATAAATTCGTTGCCGTAGTTGCTTGCGAGCTTGCAAGCAAGAAACAATGTTTATCGCCCAAATCAATGCCAGACCAAGAATTAATATTGTTTCGTACAAGTAGAGATGATCCATTTTGACAGACAGCACCATTCCCATTGGGTGTATTTTGTACTGATCTTCCTCGGCGACAATCGGAAACGCTGCTAAGGCGGAGGATAATATCCATGACATCAGAATACAGACACGAGCAATCTTCAGTAATTTCTGTTTGTGGCGTCTGTAGGTGAAAGCTTGAGCTAGGGCGATGTACCTGCCATTTACATTGACTTTAAGAATATCTACTGCATATAAACGATGTGAAGAGTAATGCACTGTCTATAAAAATGCACACGCAACGAGATAGTCATTTATTCATTCATTTTCATACCCGCTTTTCCTCTATGAAGGGTCGCGGGGGCAGCAGCCCTAAAAGGACTCGAGATAACTTACAGGTTTCAGAAATCTCTTATAGTTCTGCTGGCTCCACACCAAGACGAGACCAAACAAGCCACTTCTTTGAATCGAGAGATCCCAGTTTCATAGGTTCGGCGGTGTGACCAGAATGCCTCAGCAGAGATTAGCGAGGCAAGTCCTATACTGGCTACACCCACGGGAAAGCGATCCAGAGGTCGTCCAAGGACCGGGTGGCGGAATGGGACTATTTGGCGTCGCCGTTTTGGCGACAACGGTTTGGCGTCGGCGATTTGGCGCTGGGCTGTTTTGGCGCTAGCGCTTATCTGTTTGATTGCTATTACGCACACGTCGTTGCCTCTAGAGCACTGTTTTTTGCATCTTGCGCGGCTGCTTTTCAAGAAGACAACTGTCTTTTTAAAGAAAGTAACAAACAGTGTGCATCTGCCTTTGTTTTGAGATGAGATTGAGCGTATGTCTGTATTTAAAGACTTTAATGACGTGCTTCGCTTAGAACCAATAAAATAAATGTCGAGGCAGCACACACAAACGTGTATGCCGATTTGGGAAGTAACAATCCAATTATCTGGAATTCACTGATGGTGCTAGACTCATATGCGAGGTCTAGCTTGCAATTACTATATAAATTAAAGTTTTATGCATGTTTTTAAACTTTTATCCATGTGTTCTTTGGACGACCCTTGTATTCCATTTTCATTCCAAACATTTGTCAGTCTTTGCACTGGCGACCGTGAGGTATTTCGAGTCCTCCTGCGGCTTGCTGCCCCCGCAACCCTCCCTAGAGGAAAAGCAAGCACGAAAATGAATGAATGAGAGTTACGTATCCACGCAAGGCAGAGATTAGCTACTTTCTATACGATTGCGTTATACTATTTCCACACAATTTTTGGTCAGCTTTGCACATCAAGTATTCTGCATATTTAGGGCGTTGCTATATAGGCCAACTATTCTCATCCCTCGAGTCCACGATGACATTTTGGTGAGACTGCATACTGCTATTCATGGGCGTCGGAAGTGGGGGCAGGTGGGCCTTTCACCCCTGGATTTTGAAATTTTCAGCAAACAAAGGTTGTTTTCTCAGTTTCGAGCGGGAAAAAACAAATTTCACCACTTTTGGCCCCCCTTGGAAAAATTTTGGAAAAATCCCCTGGTGCATAGGCGGATCCAGGATATTTTTAGGGGGGGGCTCAGGGACAAATTCATCCGGATGTGTATTGACTGCATAGTGGTGAATACCCAACTGCTCAAGAAACTCTTACAAACACGGTTAATTGTTGCAGTTGACTGTATCGCCTTGAACTACTGAGGCAAGCACAAGAGAAAGATGGCAATTCGGGGCATTCACTAACAGGAAAGCAACCAGCAGCAACAGAGATCCCTCAATGAGTTTACTCTACTACTACCAGGTTGCACTATCATTATATAGGGATAAGTGAACAACGATAATTCGCTTGTGGCGACTGTCACAGTGGCTTGTTACTCATGGGCACCATCTAGCGGTGACTATTTATTTTCATGTGGCGCCATCTCCAGGCCGCCACACAATACTCATAGACATTTTGGCCAAATCGCCTTCAGAGAAGCGGACTTCATAACAATTAGGAAATTATTCTCAAACTTAAGAGTAATTTGTTGATTGTAGAAAAAATTTTATTATTAGCAAAGCAAACACAGGTCCGCGCCGAAAAAACGCGTGAGACAGGCATAAAAGTGACCCAAAGAATACACGAAAAAACGAAACGCTGACAGTAACCTTTGCAGGCAGTCTGTACAAGAACCATGCCATATTGTGTTTGAAAAATGCAAATGTGCATGGAATAGAAGTTCATGACGTTCGGACTTAAACATTAGTTTATTTTCGGAAAAATTTCCAATTTTTATTACACATCACGATTGTCTACCCAAAACGGTGAAATTTGTTTGCAAAAATTCCCGCCAGTCAGTGGCAAACAAATAGTCACAAAGTATTTATAACAAAATTCCAGGGTCAGATTTAGCTAATGCGAGGCCCTAGGCCAGTGGTTCTCAAACTTTTTGAGATCGCGTACCACCTGATGTTTTTTTAATGTTGGAGTGTACACCCCTGGTTTCAGAAGAACGGAGTTTGCTCAAATGTACTTTAGATTAATATAGCAAATAAACGAATTAGCAACATTAGCATAACACACGAACGAATTATAACACAGAAACGAATTAACAAAGCTTTTCGAATATGACAGGAAAGCTGCTCGAGTACCACCTGAAAAACCCTCGCGTACCACTAGTGGTACGCGTACCACAGTTTGAGAACCACTGCCCTAGGCTAATCCACTTCTGAGGCCCCCTCTCTCAGTGTTACGGGGAAAAAATGGAAAAGCGTTGATCAATTTGCGCCAAGGCAAAGGTGATGATATTGACGCTCTAAGTGACGGTCAATAAAAAATTCTGAATCATTACTAGAGTAGCCCACGATCACTGCCCTTATTGCTATTCTTGATGAAAAAGCGTTCAATGACATGGAATTGTAGAAACCGTGCTTTGGCTGGCGGGAACAGGATTATTGATTTTTGCAGGCAAACCAACCGGAAACGCTACGTCGAAACATTTCACAAAACACATGGTCTACGCTTTTTACAAGTTTCACACCTGTTTTTTCTTATCTGTGCTCAAAAACCAAACACACTGCACGTATGTGTGGCGGCATGAAGACGTACAGCACAAGGTGAGGACCACGTTGCGACGCGTTTACCATGGCTGCAAAAATCTCACACACATGAGCAAAACACGTCAAGTAAAATGCACTCCTTTGTTCCAACTGCTAGTTTCTCGATTTGCGCGTTTATTACTTTTTCACACTGCTAAGAATCGAACGCAACGAAACCGTCGCGCGAAAGGATGCGAGGTTTTAACCAGAATCGTCGCCAGAACGTCTTCAATAGGGGGGCTTTACATTTGGGCAGGGGAACTTGACATTCTGAAAATTTGATAAAATTTTCACTGATTAATAGTGCTTCATGTTTCAGTTTGGACGCGCTGAGCCCACCAGCGCCACCCCGTGAGGATGGGACTGATTTAAACTTCCCTGACCTGTCATTATTAAAAACGTATTAAGAAATAAAAAGCTACAATCATCGAATCAAATAACGTTGAACATAGTACAGCAAACATTCACAAAGATTTGTCCTGGCCTTCTTCATGACAAAATCATCTAGGAATTCATTAAATTTTGTTTGCCAAAGTTTGTCACTTTTAATGCACCGAATGCTTAGTGTGGACAATCTGTCCTGGAAGTCTGCGCCACCTTATTAATTTTTACTTCTTTTGAATCTTGAAACAGACATTCCTCTTGAGCAGTTAGTGACCATCAAGCTAATAAATAAGGGTCCGCGTGGTTGGATAAACTAAGAATCAAAGAATCAGACCCAAACGTGCTTTTGTCGTTTTATTGCTGTTTCTCTTTTCTTTGTCTCTTTGGGGAAGAGTTCTATGGTTGCCAGTTGGCATTTCAAAATGACTTTTGCTTGCTATGAAAGCTCATCAAGATCTCTAATTTGCTTAGCATGGGAGCAGTGCAAACTTGCGCAAGTAGTCAATACCAATCTAATGTCTGAATGACTCTGTTAAAAAAATTGGAAAATCACATCTATCGAAAAAATCACATCTAAAAATAATGAATGCGCTTTACTAAATAGAAACGCTAACAAAACTACTGTATTGCTCAGAAGAAGTAACTCTCGTATGTTTTTACTGTAGAAGCTGCTAGTCCGACACATATCTCTTTATCTGCTGAAGCTTTGATCAGGTGCATTTCTAACACGAACAGCCACCAGTCATATCGCATGATTCACACGTAACAATCGACACGATTCATCAAACGCAGAATGTAGCCATGCGGGTTGATCAAACGATCATATTGAGATTCATGGAAACTCGTTGGAAGACTCTGGCGTTTGAAGATGTTAAATTTTGACGAATATTTATCGAACTGATCATATACCGGCAATTGACTCCATGCGTGCCCCAGTTTGCTGGAGGCCCCCTTGGATCTTGGTGGGATTAAGCCTACATAGCCTATTGGTAAGTCTGGCCCTGCAAACTGCTATTGATTATCAGAGCCATTTGACTAAAGAACATAACTTGAAGGTCGAAAAGAAGGTAATTATTTAGAAAACAAGCACAACTGCACCCCCTCGAAAAAACGCTTGGTTAACGTGCATAATATAGGCGTAGGCGCGGGGACCGAGGGAGCCATTTCCCCTGAATTTCTAGCGTTTCTTGTTTTTTTGTGCTTTGAGAGGCGGTATCCGAAACAAATGCTGTTGCTCGCTCAAAGTCAGAAGATTGCCCACCCTAAATTTGTGGACTGGCTACACCACCACCAGGTACACGTAAAGACAAACATCCCAAAAAAACTCAATGCAATAAATGCTGGCATTTGGCCCTGGAAGGTGTTTATTTCATTACAAGGACATTGAAAATGATCCGACAATGTTTTTCCAACTAGTCAGAGCGGGACATGTGAAGTTTATAGTTTGCAGCGAGTCAATGACCAACTTCTTCTGCTCATCCATTCCCATTTTTTGCACGAAACGTGACTATATCGCGGTAACGCAATTTTAGAAAATGGTGCGCAGTAAGCTGATAAAATTTTATTAAGAGACAGCAGAATATGGGTCGATAAAAAAGCATCTGATTTCGTGCTGAGTTGAACTTTTGTCTAAAAATTGTTGCTGGCAGATCTAATACTAATCAGTAATAATCTTTATATAGCCTAAAAGCTAATCTAGCGCACTTCATTTTTAGCCTACCTGACATGTAGGCTACGTTTTAGGGTTAAGTTTGCTGTTATGGATTTTATGCTGTCATTGAGCGCTCTAACCTAGCCTGTAGTTAACTGCATGGTAAGTTTGTTTTAACGTAATTTTGATGTCTTCGCTTAACTAATAAAATAAACTGCACTCATTCATGACAGCTTGAAGTGAAAGAATATTATATTCAACTGCTTATTCAACTTTTGCCCACAAGAAGCTCAATCTTACCCAAATGAAATAAGAGTTTAAATACTTACGTGCAGTTTATGTGACATTGGGACCATATTTTTTTATAAAAATTTGCTTATTAGATGTTTCATTTTTAGTGAAATACAGTAAACACATTCGGACATCCCAAATGCAGCCAAGTAAGCTTTGCATTTAATATTTTCGTCCTTATCCCTGTGCAAGAAATGGTTTATTTAAAGGCTATCCAAAAAATCACCCCAATGGACGTTTCTGTGTCGGAAACAATTGATCAAAAACGTATCTGATAAAATTTAGGGGGGGCTTCAGCCCCCTTAGCCGCCCTGCATCCGCCTATGCAGTGCCCCCCTGGAAAAAATCCTTCTGACGCCCATGCTGCTATTTAAAGATAGCAACTCACTATATGTCAACAAAACAGAGTTTCTGAAATGACGCCAATCATGGAGCGACGGCGCATCGCGTAACATCAATGCTTAGAGCGCGCAATCGGGTATTACTTCAAAAATGCAGCTACGCACACGCGACAATAGAATGAACCTGGTCGAGTGGGAAATCTCTGTTGTCGCTTGCCCGTGGCCTAGAGAACTTGACGTTCTTTCCGTTGCGTGTTCGCATCTCCCACAAGAAGCCGCAACTAAAATGGCAATTTTCCATAGACTTTATGCTAATAAAGTAATTTGTGTACCTTAAGACGTTTGGTGGTAGGAAGGGTTGTCCACAGCGTGAACAGGACGAGAACCACTGCGGTATAAGGCAATGTACATAGCTGACGAAAGATTCCCCGTTTAAATCTAACCTTTCAATATTTGTATGAAGATTTATTTGATTTAATTCGAGAATCTGAGACTGTTTTCCAGCAAGTAGATTGTTTTAATTTTGTTATTCATTTATGAACTGGATTCGGTTTGAAAGGCATCGACACCAGGAAAAATTGATGCAAATGAAATTTTGCGCATCAGAAACGTCATAACTTGAAAGCGGTGCAGAAAACCTCAAACTCACCTGAAAACAGACAAACCAAATAGAGTTGTGAGTGGAGTGCACAGTAACATTGCTGTTAAACAACCGAGAAGATTGACTACGAGCTTTCTAGTTTGTCGAAGGCTTGTGATGGGCGTGGTATACTTAAGATAAAAGTTGGCTGCTGTTGTTGGAACCACCAAAGAGCCCGTCAGAAGATCTGCAGTTGCCAAAGAGACCAAAAAGCATCTGCAAACACAAGAAAATCTGCACTTAACGTTTCAGTGTCAACGTTTGGTTTTATTAAATGTGAGATCGCATTCTCAATTGCCAGAATGAAGAAAATATTTGGGGTAAGGCAGGGAGCTCCTGCAGATTTTAAAAAGTAAGCAGCTGACAAGGAATTACCTTTTTCATTTCAACCGATTCCTCATTCGCTTTGGGAATTGCAAACAATAGGTTGAGGAACACACAACAGTTTCTCATACATATTAACAACAGGTTCTCGGAGCAGACCAAATACTTTTCCATTCCAGTTATATAAAACGCATTTTCTCGATAAAATACAAAATATATTTCATCGAGATGTTCTTGTCTGCTGAAAAGTAAATGTGCATTTGTTTGGTCCCATCCGCAAAAATTAGTAACGTATTAAACGGCTTTGTTCTATCGAATGTCAGCATCGAACCCTTGGCCTAGTTGCTCCCAACCCCGGCACCGTGGCTGCTGCACTTGCAGATTAAAATGACCGACGACAAAAAGTCTTGAAAAGCATAAAAAGTGACAGTGGCCACAGCGCTACTGAAATAAATGCACAACCTGAAAAAATAAACGCACACTTATTAATGTGCCGCTTGGGTCACGCTTCCTTCGACAAAAATTACCCCATTTCGGATTACTGCATTTGTACGTTTTCTGTGTAGAAAGAATGATAACCACTAACGTTTATATACTGCACACACACGCCAAAGCTTTGCCAAATATATAAAGACAGACCTACTAGTAAACAAAGCCTTAACGAGATTTTTTAAAACTCTTCTTACCAAAATCCGTGACTAAACTTCAATGCAGTTCGGCAAAGTGTAATATGAGTCGGAGACACTTTTGACTGAAGAAACTGAAACTCTAGATCAGTGGTTCCCAAACTTGTTCGAGCCATTACCCAAATAATAGTAGCGATTGTGACTTATTACCCTCAATATCTTGCGTCATAAAAAGAATAATACAGAACAACATTGTGGTTTTGGTTCCGCGTTACCCCTCGAAGAATTGCATATTACTCCCAGTTTGGGAAGCACTGCCCTAGATGTTAAGTTCAGAATCGGTGCAAGTACATCAGGAACGAAGTTATAAGCAGGGTCTTATGATTGTCATGTAGATAAACTTTCTTAATTATATGTGCCCTCAAGTATATTCTGTGTGTGAATGTTTTCTTGTTTTAATTATATAGCATGCTTTTGGCGTGGTTTTGTGTGTACAAATAAAAAATAGCTCTACTTCTCAAAAACAATAAATGCCGAAAAAATCACTAAAAAGGCGTTGGTTGAAACCTTTTTGCAAAACCACTTTGGAACTTGAACTTTGGGCCACTCAGTATTCTGTGCTACTACTTTCAACAACTTAAACTTTCTTTGTTCACCCCAAAGCCCCCAAAAACGGACAAATCTGTAACGAAATGAATTTCTCAAAAACATTTTTAGGTACGTTTTTAAATAAAAATACATTGCTGTTCCTGTGAAACAACATGAGAATGGGCAAAGAAACCCTTAATATTTTGCAGTTACATCTGCCCACCATGTTGATCTAACAAGCTACGGATGGCGGTGCTGCATCTCCCATTTTATCTGCCCCTATATATTCAAATTTTAATTCCTGCCATTACTGCTTTCCACAAATGTTGAAATTTACTGAAAGAACTATATTACAAAAAAAAGGAGGACTGACGAACTGCCCCACCAACAACAAAGTTTTGTTTGGAACAAGGAATAACTGGAAATTGGCTTCTTTGTACGGTTCCATTGTGTTGTTTGTTTGTACCTGAAATAGTTTAATAATTAAAAAAAAATCAGTTAAGCTAATTGCACTATTTCATCGAAATTAAACACTTTGACGAACTTTCTAGATTTTGGAATACGTTGAATTTCTCGGGCTTTTCTTGATCTTTCGTGAACTGTTACGCTCTGTTTAACCGCATGGTTTGTCTCTGGCACTCGTCATCGCGTGTGTTATCTCCAGAGCAAGTGCCTTTGTTAGGCCGCTGCCATGGTAATGGCTCAGCCAACAAACCAGAAGCACTACAAAAAGCCATCGCACTAAGCAAACCAACCATTAGTAAATATTAGAGCAAATGAAAATGCAATGGTGCAATAGTTGATAAATGTAAACAAAGAGGGGTGCTGTGTCATTGGTGAGGTACCATGGCGGTCATCTAGTCAATCAACCCTGTTTATCAATTTTTGAGAAGCGTTGAAAAACAACACTTGGAAATGAAATAAGCACAATTAGCTCAACAAACAAACACAGAACATGGTGAAGAAAATGTGCAGATGAAGGCGCATGCCTATGTACGCAGATGAGTGGATAAAAAAAAAGTAAAAAAGTAACAAAACTAATTAATGACATACAAAAGAAAAACAAAGCAAAACAGAAAAAATTATGGAGTGTACTTTCATGCCGAAAAGAATGGGATATGCACAGAGAAGAAAACACACGAAAAAGTTACTTGAATTAACAGAATTTTGTTCTGGATAAGTGAAATGTTGCTAAAGTTCATAATTGTGTATCCCTTTCATGTAGGAGGTGTTTCTTCAGTTGCCATTTAAAGGTAAACGTGGTCGAAGACTTAATATCGTCTGGTATTGAAGTTCACACTTTTGGGCCAACAAAGGTAAGAGTATTTTCCTGAGGAAGAGTTAACTCTAGGTAAAAATAGGTTGTTAGAGGTTGCTCGTCTTGTGGAGTAAGAATGAATTGAGCTGATTGGAATAAAATAATCACCAAAATGGTTTGGAAGCAGTTTGTTGTGATAAGAGTGCATGAATTTGTCTACTGATAAAGTATAAAGTTTGGGAAGGCATAAGATGTTTAAGTGCTGGAAAAGTTCTTCTAGAACAGGGGTCACCAACATGGTGCCCGCCGGCGCCAGGTCGCCCACATGGATCATGTGAGTCGCCCGTGGGCCTGTTCTGACAATAGCATGAACATGATCAGTGTCTTCACGTTGATGAATATCTTTAAGTTTTATTAATGATATCATAATTGAAGACAAATTGAGCACAGTTTTATTTCAGAAGTGTGTGTATCACGGTAACCCTTCGCATGAATCTGTACCAAGAAGTAGCTCTCAGTTTCAAAAAGGTTGGTGACCCCTGTTCTAGAGATGCCGTGTTGGTTGATTTCATTATTTTTATAGCTTTATTTTGGAGTTTAATGAGAGGCTGAATGGTTGCATTTGAAGCACGTCCGCAATTGAGGATTGAGTAATTAAGGAAGGGATGTGTAGCAGTGGCTGGTTTATGAGGCTCTGGGAAGGTCAGCCTTTAAGCTTCGCAAATTTTTAGTATTGTCATTGTAACTAGCCACACTTCGTGTTTCCTTCTATACTTGTTTTCAAGTGCCAACATTCCGCCTGTAAGATTTGTTCTTACATTTACAGAACTGATGATGCGTTGGAAAACGCGAAACTAGTATCCCTGCTAATAAACTGGAAGTTTATTAAAGTATAACATGAGAAAATCAACTGACCAAGAACACTTCACACATTCTGACTATTTCTTCAAAAATGTGGCGATCGATTTATTTGCCGCCATGTTTGTGGCTTATAACTAGGACAAGTTTTTTCAATAAAGTCAATTTTTTTGGTAGTAAGTTTGAATGACGTGATTTTTTTGCAAAAACTCTAAATAGAAAGAGTAAGTTTCATATTCTTAATTTGATAGGTCAATAAAAAGTCAATTTTTTACCGTTAGGTTAATATTCTTTTTATAGAGCAAAAAAGTCAATTTTTTATAATTATCAGTTATTAGTCCAAATTTCTTTTTAATATTGGTGAGAAAATGTACAACATTACATGATTTTACACTTTAATTCGTCCACCTGGTGATTGGCTTGCAGTGGTATGTCGCAATACTTAGACTTATTTCGCCAGTGGCGTACGCAGAAAATTTTCATGGGGGGGTTTTCATTCAGTGGCATATGATCTTCATCGTATTTGCTGTGCGCTCTTTGTGACGTCATATTTATGTTTCCAAACCAACGTTTTGTGGAAGTTCGTTGACATAATATGTATATTCTTCCACACGCACTCCCCTTGTTTTGTGTCATTGCACTGAATATAAACTATCAGCGTTCCAAGTTAGGATATCGGAGGAAAATAAACTCAATGCTACGACACAACAGTTCGTAACTGCAAAAATGTTAGCCTGCGTGTTAAAACAGACTAGTAAAACACACTCATCACTGTGTCATAGCAATTTACAACGGAAAAATGAGGCCGCGCTAATATCTTGTCCAATACGAGCAGTCGAGCATTGAACGTGTGCGGCTGGACTGGCTTGCGCACACCTCGGTTTGCAAGATCGAATCTTGCCAAACTACACAAGAATTGGGAATGCGCATAAATTATACAAGAAATCTTTCAAATTTTTGTGATGTATAGAAGTCCAGCAAACTTTTAGTTTTCCTTTTTCCCTACTGAGACATTACCAGATGCCTGAATGCTTCTATGTTAAAAACTCCTGTTTTTGAGCTCGTGCAACAATTCTATCATGCTACAGAAATTGGTAATGTAGCCACTGCCGTCAGCGCTTGCGCTGATCAGCCATAGCAGACAAAATAAAGACAATTGTTTCGGATAACGTGAACTATCGCGGAACACAATTTTGAACATGCGTAGTGGACGAAAGGTCTGCAAAATGTGGTGAGATGGTTTCTGGACCCAGACGATAACCCAGATTCCCACCAAAACGTAATTATTAGTTTTTGGTCCTTTTACAATGTTCCTTGAAATTTCCATGCAAATTTATTCCGTGGTATTTGCATTAAGTCGACAAATTAACAAGCAAAATGTATGCGAAAACAATTAATCTCCTTTGCAAAGATAATAAAGTTTTTGTAAAATATCAAGCTCAAGGGGAGGATTTGACCCCAAGCCCCCCTTTGCGTACGCCCTTGAATTGAACTCTTTAATTCCTCTACTTTATCTCGACTCCTCCATTTAATCTAAAACCTTTCAAATCTTCAATAAACTTTAAACAAAAGACTTTCCGCATTCTATCAGTGGGAGTCAGGTCGCGCTTACCTAGACTCTTCAATTTAATCTAGCACTTCTTAAATCTTTAATAAACTTTAAAAACTTTCTGCGTTTTTTCAATGGAGAGTCGGGTCGCGCTTCGCACCTCGTGTATAAATTCGATAAACAAATTGCGAGGTGCAAGAATTCTTAGATAAAGATCCTTACTGTGTTTGAATTCTCACACGTATTAAACTAGCTGCTTAAACATCAAAATCAAAACTGTAAATGACGTGTTAGCCGAACATAACGCTTCTCAAGGATAGAAAGAGGTAACGAATTGAGCAAATTGACGAATTAGACGAACAGAAATGTACACAAAAGATAGGCATTCTGCCGGGACCGACGAAAAAGTAAGGAATTGACGAATTAAACGATGACAACTTAGACAAATTCTACTGTATTACTTTTGGCCCATTTACAATGTTCCTTGAAATTTGCATGCAAATTCATTCTGTGGTATTTGCATTAAGTCAACAAATCAACAAGCAAAAAGTATGCGAAAACAGTATAACCCCTTTGCGCAGGTAATAAAATTTTTTGTAAAATATCAAGCTCAAGGGGGGGGGGTTAACTCCAAACCCCTCCCCTTGCGTACGCCCTTGTATTTCGCAATATCACATAGACTTGTGTTGCAAGTTTCGTTAGAATTTGTGTGTTTTCGTTTGATAAATGTTCGTTTTAATATAAAATCTCAAGAAATTGTCAAGAAATATCATTTATTCAGTCTAAATTTTGTTAGGTCAATAAAGTCAATTTTTTTAATTTTTAAGTCAATTTTTTTTAGTTTTTAGGTCAATAAAAACTTGCCCTACTTATAACTATGAAAAATAGATACGCTTGCAAGTTTTAATCACCGCAGAAAAATGAAAGCAGAAAGCAGGCAGATTCCTCAGAAGCTTGTCGCCAGGCTAAAGTTTGTTTGTTGATCATATCTTGTTGTCACATCTCTCTCGTGCAAAACTTCCCACTTTAAATATTTCATTTTTTGAGATTAACATGAGACCATTTGATTTTTGTTATAAAATCACTGCTGCCCTTCAATATTGTGTCATATTAGAATCACTGCTCACCCACAGCTCCGAAAAGGACACGGAAACAGAGAATGAAACCAGTTACGTTATAATTGAGAGTTCTACTATTAATAATTTAAAAACCAGAGGCGAATATTTCTTTTCATGACAGAGGGCATGAACAAACAAGCAGTTCGCTGGAGTCAAGATGTCATAGTTACGTACAAGGAATGTTTTAGGCGTTTGATGCACCTGCAGCAGCAGACGTGATCGTTCTGAAAACTTTAGCTTGCAGGCTTCTTCGCGTCGACATGATTTTGCTGTTAAGTGATTAAATTAATAAAGAAATCTGAGTAAGATTACTCTGTGCATAGGAGCCATGTAACTGGTGGTTGTGACAAAATTGTGACTTGGTACAAACTGGCATGAGACAAATCCAGGGGGGACGAATTCATATATCGTCACCCTCTTGCCAAAAGGTGGTGGATGATATACTCCAATCTATCCCTACTTTTACCCTTGCAGACAACCAATATTTATCCCATGCGGCTCCATTATTTTGCTTTGCATAAAATGATCAAAAACCAATTTTTTATTTCTTTGTTATTTACCAACAGGTAATGGATAAGCGATGACAGAAATACAAAATACATGCAAAATGGAAGCCATTATAATGACCAAGAGTTTTCACATGAACTGTTCACTTGAAAAAATTCCCAGGAAAAAAGGTCTGGAAATTGTGGTGAAAGAAATACAGTTGATATTTATCTAACGCAGTGGTTTTTAACTTGGGGGGGTCCGCCTCCCCAGAGGGGCGTCAATAAGTTTCCAACGGGGCCCGAACCCACACGCGCTCTACAGCATGGAAAGTTTTGGAACGGAAAAGTGTTCTGTCAAATTTAAATATGTAAAGTCAATGGCGTTTGAAACTAAGGTCAATTACAGGAGGCGTGGCCGAGAAAAGGCTAAAAACCACTCCAATGCGTTTTAGTTTTTTTTCTGACTTTCGCCTCAGCCAAAGATTAAACAAGAAATAACTTGCCAAGCATTAGTGCTTCCTGAAACAATAAAGTTATACTTTGTAGCTAGTCTTCATAAGCTAGCGTTGGGTTCTACAAATTGAAAACTTCCTTTTAATTACTCTCACACAAAAATGGACTTTGTACAATGCGTTTCTGGTGAAATTTGTCTTTTCTTTCATTTCTGATTTCTGACCCATTAATCTGTATCTTTTACTCAAGCAAGTTTACAATCTTAATGATCCGAAATAGTATAACTTGTGAATTTTTGTTTTTTTATTCTCTTTTTGTTTTCCTTCTTTCTATAAATTCTATAACACACTTTTTTCACGATCACCTTGTTTCTAGAGAACATCAATGTAAATGCAGTTAAACGGTAATTTTCTATTGGTTTACTTTGACTTACCCACAAATCTCGCGCAGTTCCTTGGTTTTCAAGAGATAGAACAATAACAAGAAGTTGCAAGTGCTGATGATTGCAGACAAGCAAGCATCAAATGCTAGGACCAGATAAAATGACACCCGGCATTGGTCGGGCATCAGATCAATTGGCGACACTGTCAACCAATCAGTTGTGTTTCTCACTTTCCACAATAAAATAGCGAACGCTTCGCAAAAAGGCATGTCTTCCACAACAAACTGAACAAAAGCTTCATTCGAATCGCAAACTGAGCTGTCCTTGCAAGGGAGGTCGCCTGCAGGTGGAAAGTCAAGACGGCACGACGATATAAAGCTCCTTCTGGTGAAATTGAAAACGTCATCGTAGACGCAGTTTTTCAAAGCTCTGCTGGATCTCAATTGTGATAAAGGCTGCATCCCTTCGCACACCACCGTTGGATAGTTTTTCGCGCAGCAAATTTTTTTATGTGAGCACTGAACAATCCAAACTTGCTTTTTCAAACAAAGAACTGCTTGGTTTTTTCTGAGATCATCTCCAGGCAAGACAGACTTCAAAGTTTGATTTATGTTTTGCTGAAAGTCACGAAATATATCGTGACGAAGCGAAGTCTGGTTCAATGTTTTGTAACTTGAAGTGGAGCTGCCCCTGACCGTATTCAAAAGTGCCGACATCAAAACGAAAGAAAACAAAAACAATGCGTCCATCGTAGATATTGAATGTTCCACCTGCTGTACTGGCAGCAAAGCAATCTAACATAAAACGCCCACTTTTTTTCAGCCTTATTTTCTTTTATTAAAACACTAGTTGTATCTCTTCTGAAAATAAAAGGTCTGATTCTGTTCGGTAGTGACTAGTTTAAGATAAAAAAATTTGCCTGTTCTTAAAAACCACCGTAGTATCTCTTTCAAAAACATTCGACAGACAAGCTTGCACTTGTCCAAGCATAATCTGCGGACTGGTAGTAGATTTACTAATGGACGAGGTGATAACAGCTGATCTGAGTTAATCGGTAGTGTCCACTCTTCAGCTTTTTTATGTCATCTACTCATCACTGTCTGACGGTTTCCAAGTCATTTTCCGTTAATCAATCATCTCAAGCCATTAAATGTTGTGCGATCATACATAATTAATAAAAGTACCACGTACCACTCAAGCACAGTCGTTCTCCACATTTTCGCAGGTGGTCATTCGGATTCCGCAATGTTTTCACTCAACACATCCAATCGATTTTTGTTAAATAAAGTCAGGGCTTTTTAAGGAAAATGTGAGGTGCCCGGTATGGATCTATAGGGACCCAAAAATTTTTGATTGCAGTATCCGTTCAGATATTTCCCTTGATAATTTTCTCTGATTCTAGGGACCCGATTTTCAACTCTAGGGACCTGCGTCGGGTCTCTAAAACACCTTTAAAAAATCTGATAAAGTTTAAACTTTTCAATCAAAAGTTTTTACGGTGCCTACCATTCTGTTTCACTGAGTTTGGCGCTATACGTACCACTGCATCTTCTACATCCAGCCAACATTGGTTTCATAAGAGCATACGTCAATTGAGATCATTTCACAATATTATAAGTCAAAAGAGAGCATTCACAAGATCATAAGTCAGGGGTGTCAAACATACGGCCCGCGGGCCAAAACCGGCCCGTTACGACGTTGAATCCGCCCCGCGGGATGATTTCGTAAAGTAAAAACTTCATTTGCTTGATAAGTTTATCCAGTCATACTTCGATAACTGGTGACTAGATTTCAATTACTTGAAACCTTAACGCAATTGCTTATATTTTATTGTT
>Ga0210059_1005467_pt1 | contig 20463 bp, 9 predicted proteins | sample Ectturendosymbi2_FD_188042 | JGI IMG/M metagenome (GOLD analysis project Ga0210059, IMG submission 188042) | Ecteinascidia turbinata endosymbiont from Florida, USA - Sample 2 (SPAdes) (version 2) | ecosystem: Host-associated > Tunicates > Ascidians > Unclassified | place: Key West, Florida...
TTTTTATCAGGTATTGCGCAAAATGTAAAAGTGTAATTTAAGAAAATACTACAAAACTATTTCAGTTTAGTTCTATTCTCTTTGATTGCATGAAAAAGAGCTATGGGACGGATTAGCTGCGCCTCAATGTTTGCAAGCTAGACGTTTTACAACCCCAGACAAGTACGACAGTGCCCGAACTCAATTAGAGGTGGAAGTGCGGAAAATCTTGGCTTTTGGCCAAGTCCGCGCAAACGAAAATGGGTTGTGTCAAGTCTTTCGCAGTCAAATGTGCCCATAAATGCAACTTACTGCGCATAATTGCAAATTTCGTTGAAAATAAATGCAGCTTTCTCACTTTTTTACTGCAACAAAAACTCGCTCTAGTAATAACCTGAGCTGCACTCGTGCATAAAAGCTTGTAGGAAAAAATAGTATGATCTGCAGATTATTCGACTTTTGTCCACAGTCTTCTCAGTCCCGTCGCCACGAGGGGGCTTTCGTGGGCTTAGCCCCCAAAAACAAACCTACAAGACCCCAAATTGAAACATGAGCACTATAAATCAGTGGAATTTTTGTCAATTTGTAGAATGTCAAGCCCCCCACACAAGCGCAAAACTGCCCTGGTGAAAACTTTCTAGCGACGGTTCTAGTGATACTACTGCTTATTCATCTTTTGTCCACAAGAAGCCAATCTTCCCAAATGAAACAAGAGTTTAAATACTCCATGCACAGCGGCATGGCCAGCCCAAAATTTTACGTGGGTCAAAATGTTTGATTTTAGGCGAGCAACGGTATATTGTTTGAGCTACTGCCTCTTAAAGCACAAAATGACTAGATATTCTAGAAATTTGGAGGGGCTACGGCCACCTGGCCCCCCTGGCTATGCCTATGTACGTGCGGTTTACATAACGTATATGTAATGTAAATACTTAGGTGTTTATGTAACGTTGGAACCATATTTTTTATACAAAAACTTGTTTATTAGAAGTTTCATTTATAGTGAAATAAACACATTCAGACTGTCCAAATTCAGCAAAATAAGCTTTGCATTTAATATTTCGGCCCTATCCCTGTGCAAGAAATTGTGTATTTAAAGGTTATACAAAAAATCACCCCAATAGACATTTCTGTGTCGGGAACCATCGATGAAAAAACGTATCAGAAAAATTTAGGGTGGGCTTCAGCCCCCTTAGCCCCTTCCCCCCTTGGATCCGCCTATGACTGCATATGACTCACATGACTTTCGTTGTTATAAAATTGCGGCAAGCCAGCGGCTTTGATTCAGGCCGTGTCAAAGTTGCATGCGTGTACCGAGTAAACTTTTGCTCGCAATCCCTGCAAAGTTTTCTTTCGGCAAGACTAAACGCTGGTACGCAACTTAACGCAAGTGCAACGCTGGCGCAGTGGCGCTACTATAAAAAGTACGCGTTTACCTTTGCTAAAGTCACCACAGACAAGTGCCAAATTTTGATTTCTGGCAAGCACTAATCCCTACTTTTTACAGTGATGACATGATTGTTTCCAGTTACAAAACAGGCTTCCAGCAAGAAGACATTTTATACAAAATAATTTAATGAAATTCTTTTGTTATATCAATATCATCTTGGTTGCAAAAAGGAAAACAAATAGTAAGGATGATAAGGGTCGAAAATGAGAATGCGTATCCTTTTAAGTTCTGGAAACTGGCTTAGAACTTCGAGAAAATGCAAAACCTTTGATTTCTCAGGATAACGTTCACACAATGTTTCAATTTGAGGAAAAATGAAAATTTTTGAGTGAGATGCAAAATCTGCCATCAATACTTCTATTAGAGAAGAAGGCGTTTTTCCAGACTCTTATTTCCTAATTTAGGCTGAATTTTATTTTTTCAGATTGCAGCGAAAACGAAGAAGTGAATCAAACAAAGAACTGCCGTAAGTCCGGTATGTAGCCTACTCCATTTAATTGAAGCATATTTCCCTGCCAGCAATTTACCGCACGTAACACTATTTCATACATCAACCAAGCCTAACGCATTTCAGTTTTTCATGGGCGAAAAAGGTGACGCCACAGCAAACTACCCGAAATTTTGTGGTGTCACTGTTTGGCGTGTTTAATTGTTTTATTTGATATGAAAACATTTTTTCACGTACAATTTTCAACAGTTTTGTACGTTTTTGCTAATTTGTTTTTAATTGTCTGAAAAAACATAAATTTTAAAAACGTTTAAATTCTGCTGCTATAAAAGAAACCCACACAATCCCTTATAGTTGCAACTACACATGTTGAGAGTAGTGCTCTGTTCAGCCTTTCCGGTGTGCAGTACAGTAGTTAGTTGCAGGAAAAGTATCTGCCCATCAGATGGGATTACTCTAACGAAAAGCAATAGCACATTTATGTCAGTGATCTACACGCCACGTATGGGAATAAAAAAGGGTAAAATATTGTAAAGTTTGATAGAACTCCACATTTTAATTTACGTGATCTGCAATACTGGAGCTGTTTTCAAAATGTATTAAAACAGAGATGGGCAGACTTTTTGACACGAGGACCAAATTCGCGACTGCCTGGCCACTGGAGGGCCGGATACAGTGCGATTTACGTAATCACAGTCCAGGCAAAAATAGTTTGTTCAAATGTACTGTAGTACAATAATAACAATTAAATCACACCATTCTGTTTACACTTTTATTTAATAAAAATTTTTATGCATCAACAAGATAATGCAACTGTCCACAGTTTTGAACAAGCCTTTTAATATCTGAAGTAAAACTTGTAGTTAAAACTTTCATAACTGCTTGTAATTTTACTGACAAAAATGCGCAAAGTATTTGACGGGCCGGATTAAACTGGTCGGCGGGCCGGATGCGTCCCGCGGGCCGGATGCGTCCCGCGGGGCGTAGTTTGGCACCCCTGTATTAAAATAATATTGCTACGGTATGACCGTAAACCGTTTCTAATCTCTGCCAGAAAATGCCAACCACAGTTGATCCATAAACTTATGTACGTATTATTTTAAACGTGAAATCACACATTAAGCCTGAAATAAAAGCATTATTAGCTATTTTTTGTTTTTATCCAGTTGTTCCAGTTTGGTGGACTATCCCAACGACTACAACATACAGTCCGAAACTCATAAGTAAGCTTTTAAAAAACTTGTGACGGTAAAAACTTTGTGGGTTTAATAAATTGAACAACCGTTCATCAGCTTTTTGACATTTTTTTCAGTTATGTTGCCTGCAGTGCTCTTCCACTACTTTCAATTAACCGGTGCATTTTCCCAATCAGTACTTCCACTGCCATTTTCCAGAACGATAATACCAAGAAGCCTATAGCGCATTATGCTTTTCAGATAGTTGTATCATTTGCAAGCAAGTACAACGGCTAAACCGCTTGAACTGACACGAGTGAACGCATGAAAACTTGCGTTTTTCACCCTGATTGAATTGCTCGCCATCTGGCAAAGTTATTAACATATGCAGCGATGCTGTTGTTCCATATGGTATCACGACAATTATCAACCGGGCAACTGCCAACTGGCTAAAATGCGATTAACAAGTAGGACAACTGCCACCAAAGAACAGCTTCTGTGAAGCGTAGCTGCAAGTGGATTCTCTAGTCTTAAGGTTCCTAACCTGGGCATATGTTCCCCTACCCATATGGGTACATTTACGTATCTGAAGGAGTACATTTAAGGTTATCAATATAAGGTAAAAAGATACTTGCATGTTATTTATTTCCAAATATTCATACGTACGTTAGTGAGTATGAGTATTACTTTCAAAATCATTACATGCTTTTTGTTAAATACTGCATATCTAGAATTTTTAGGGGTACATGCTCATCTGTCCAAATGCTGAAAGGGTACATGATTAGAGAAAAATTGAGAACCCCTGCTCCAATCAGCACACCACTGCTTCTAGAGTGTACACCAAAGCTGCACAGCTATTGTATTTTATGCCTTACCAGGTTGGTTACCGAAGCTTCTGAAGAACCGCGGCAGTGCTCGATAAATGAAGGCCTAGTAGTCAAAACTATGGCAGACAATTCTTCAAACAGCAGGCTTTGCATTTTTAATTTCTGGGCTCTTTGGTATGTTTTGTTTAATCTATCCTACTTCCCCAGTGAAAAATCTGCACGACAGTATTTTACAAGGCAAGGGCAATTGTGCGGTCATTAGCTGTTTCCAGTGGGCAGTTGTGCTAGTTGGCAATCGTGTCAGTTTGCAATCGTCCTGTTGATAATTGCCTGGTCGGTTGTTCCATACATTGCTACCGATTCCATGACTTGCTTCCGTGTGTCACTTCAGCTTTTAGCATGTAGTGAGTACCTGAGCGTTTAACTGTCTGAAGACCACATAAGCGCGGGATTGCAGACAAACTATTTTTTGTTCTCGATTTTGTTCATAATCCCAGCAGTCTCCGCTGTGTGTCGGGTGCCTGAAACTGTCGATCTAACATCATCCCATCTTTATCTGTCATCCGTTACAGCGTTTTCGTGCGTCTGATGCCCACGACATCCGACTCGTTTGTTTATGCCCTTTGTGTGTCGTGCGTGACAGGTAAAAAGCGTATATATCCGGAAACTAAATAAAGAAAACAACAGTACGCTGCTGGGCCGCTTGAAAACGCATTGGTTCAGCTTTTATCTGACATTCCCAATAAGAATTTGTGACAAGTGGCGGTTTCTATCGCTTTCATGTAGCTTTTATCAAATTTGCACTGAGAAGCATAAAAGCATTGGTTAACGAGTTATTTCGTCCAACAAGGAGTCCTAACCACTATTACTTTTATGTGCAGGTACGACGCCGCCCGACACTCCCGTAGTCATCACTCCAAATATACCCAACAATTTCACTGTTGGAATAATGATTGGCATGGTTTCCGCCGCAGCTGTCCTCATTGTCGCTGGATGCATCTATTGCATCTATTCGTGTCGTGTCACAGGTAACATACGCACAACTGTAAGGCGTCTAACGATTGATCTGTAGTTGTACGGACATCACCCCACGGCGCTTGAACTTCACCTGATGCAATGTATTGCCGCTCACGTGCAGCATACACTGGCTTGGAGACATAATACCTCGGTTTTTGCCAATTTTCACTCCCACTAGTTCGCACGCGGCTGCCAACAAGCAAAAGACTCAAGACTAGAGTCTACACGTACGCGCAATACGATCGCGAGCCACTGGAGCCATACATCGACATAGGAGAATCTGCAAATCAAGCTTTCTCAAGTGGAAACACTGGCCCGCAACGGAGGGTGGCACGAATGGTCCACGACCACAAAACTGATGCGATTTTTTTAGATTTGTTTTACGGAGTGTTTCCGAAACGAAAATAAAATTTTTTTGAAACGAAATTGTTTTTATTGAGAAAACATTTGCGAAGTGAAAGTGTTTTCGAAACGAAAGTAAAATTGCTTTTGTTTGTGAAACGAAAAGATTTTAATTTGCAAACAAAAGTGAAAGTGTTTCCGTAACGAAAATAAAATTTCTTAAAAACGAAGATGTTTTTATTTAGGAAACATTTGCGCAAAGAAAGTGTTTTCGAAACGAAATTAAAATTGTTTTAGTTTTTGAAACGTTTTTTCAAAAAAATGCCAGAAACAAAAATATTTCAGTGTGGCAGGCATGGGCCACCACACTAGGCGTGGAAGAAGTAAATTAACAAGACCACGGTGGTTGAACTTAGAATTAAGCCGATTGTTTTTAACTCGAAAAAACTTTTTAGTGACGAACATTTGACAACGTAATCCTACCAGCAAACCTGCATCAATGTGGAATTACACAACCCGATAAATATGTAATCCTCAACCTTCACACAACTACCGTTATTTCGCAAAAACCGTTTACAGATTATCATAAGCAGCGGCTTTCAACAACCGTACATAAAAACGCACCCATTCTAATCATTTTCTTGTCAGAAGGTGGTCTTCCACTGTACAGTACAATCAACCTTATTGGCAAGTTTTCACCGTGATATCAGTGTAATAGTAAAATCCAGGCTTGTCAACGGGACACTTTTTCCTGTCCCATCGGATGCCAACTTGTGACTCTCCCATCACATGAGATTTCCACGAAACTAGTAATAAGAAGTACATTTAAAACATGTGCATGTCTAATGCTAAGCTTCTACAGAGTCTAGCTACTAAGGTATCCCAAATCGCCAATTAGGGTGGCTAATGAAAATTGAGTGATTCTGTTTCAACTGCCACCTGATAAAAAGCCCAGCAACCGTACATTCGCGGGTTCGCATTACAATGCCACGGCGCTAGCCCCTACGTTTAATACGTACTGTGCTATGAGCATAATATCTTCAACTTCAGAAAATGTATGCTACATGACGTTAAATTTACCTACAGTGTGGCATGGGACCAGGGCCGGATTAAATGAGCGCGAGGCCCCGGGCAAAATCGTGACCGCGAGGCCCCTAAACGCTTAGTGCAACTGAGTAGCGTTTCACAAACCCTCGTTTCAACTTTGCAAAAACACTGGTCAAAAACGTCAAATCTGATACGATTTGGCAGGCTAGACTTCAGAGGCAATTGGGGGTGATCATGTACGGCGGTTCGTATGTGGTTAATTCACTTAATTTGTCCAAACATGCAGTGATGAGATTGCAGTTCGCTCATGTCCGCTCTTTTAACTGCGGAGGAGGTTGCGAAACTAGCTAGCGGATTGTTCTGCTGTGGGTTTATTGCGTAACAATAACACGGCGATAAATCCTCAACGTTCACTTCAAGTTACGGTGGCAGGCGTTTGGGTTTTTCCACCCAGATCTGCTTTTTTTATTCGACCTGGGTGTCTAAGTTTAATTATGAAAACTCTCGTTAAACCTGGGTTTTTTGACGTGATAAAATCATCAGCAACTTCAACGTGTTCAGTAATACAAATATAACTTTATATTACAGTGTTTAAAGAAGGCATATCTGATGAAGCAGAACGTGTTCAGTCGGTTTCATTTTATAGTAATCACTGGTTTCATATCCTCATATAAGATCATTGTCAGGGTTATATGTATATATAATTTTATTGTCTGTAGTGTCAATTGAAAAAACTGGTGAAACAAGGGTTAGGACTGATCGTTTATATTTTGATGTTTCCTTATGCATACAAATTAAAAAACAAATTTCAATTGGAGGAAGAAGCCATTGGGAATATATTTTTGTGGGATTTTAGATCCCGTTACAGTTCAAGATTGCACAAAATTTCCTAGTGTCATAACAAATGTACTCCTACAATTATTGGGAGATATCATCAACGGAGTATGTTACCAGCGTTATGAAAAACGTATTGAGCAACAAAAAAGGTCTTCCAAATGTTTAATGTTTGCGTTGCAGAAGAAAATGTGAAAGAGGAACTATAATTAAATCAGTATTCGAGTCTTGTTTCAATTAAAATAAGCACACTCGTATGTTTTCCTTCGTAACACAAATTATCTGGGTTTTTATTCAGACCCGTCGCCAGGATTTCGCAGCGGCGACCAAAAACCACAAGGGGGGAAACATTTTTAAAATACAATATTGGATGTATGCAGCAACCGAGGGACCAAACGTGACATGGGGACACATGTTTTTGAATGGGGGAAGGGCACTACTAGCCGCCGCTGGCGATGACCCTGTTTTTATTGTACGAATACGGGTTTATTTTGGTGTGCAATCTGAGTTTATTTGAACTCACTGAATGGGAGCCCTGCATGTGACTGTTGAACACAGATTTCTTTGCAGGTAATGCAGCGAACAGACTTGGACAACTAGATTTTTTTAGCTTTTCTAAATTAGATTAGAATTAAAATTAGAGCAAACCCAGCTTTCATAAATTAGAATTAAAATTAGCGGAATTTCGAAAACCAGAAATTGAACTAAAATTAGAATTAGAATTACATTTAAACAAATCAAAGCGACTTTAATCCAAGTTCAATTCATGCCCAAATGTGGATTCATTCTCATAAGCGTGAGAATTGCAAAGATTCGTACGCCAAGATTGGCGCGTTTCTTGCTGTACAATTCGCCTGCATGTCTAAAGACTCGTTGATGTCGCTGTTATACCCAATTCTCGAGGAGCAGCCTTCAGATAAGGGAAACGATGTCCGCTTTTCCAGTGCCCTAAAACAGGCATCTCCAAACATTTGTCTGAGGGGCCACATAAGCTTTTACAAGGGCTGGACATCTTACGTAATGCTTCCGGATATGTTACATTTTACCAAATCAACAAGTTTTCCGTAAAACATGTTTTCATTATTAAAAAAACGTCTTCGCGGGCCGGAGTTGTCCCACGGGCCGTAGTTTGGAGACCTCTGCCCTAAAAAATCGCAGCTGACTGACTGTCGCAAGTAACTGGTGACTATTTGACTTCTGCGTGTGAGCGGATAGACGTAATAATAATCACATATAAGGTCACATAGTTTCAATTTGTACTGCAACTGAGAAAAGAAATTGATCGAGTTTTTACTGTTTTTGTTTTCAGAGTGATGGAATGGCGGCATAGCACTTGTGACCGTTTTGTTGCACTTTTCTTGCACATGGGTGCATTCTCGTTTCATCTTTGAAAATACCGTTGGACAAATTAGCATTTTTTGCAAAATCGGAAATTAAATTAGAACTAAAATTAGAGCACTGATGCTTTCAGTAAATTAGATTAAAATTAGAATTATCATCAATTCGCTCTAATTCGTCAAATTGGTAAACAAGAATTATTTAGTTGTCCAAGTCAGCTCGCAGCGAGACAGTGACACTGCCGATAGCGGTAAGCCACGTATAGTTATATATTCTGTGTGAAAAGAAGCATGAGTAAATATGTAGCAGTGCTTCCACAAGTTTGAAAAATACATTGTTAGTGTGAGACTGCATGATCAATGTGCCCGAGTGAATAGCGTAAATCAAACGACTCTTATGCAGGCTTCTTTTCACGCAGCATAAAAATACGTAGCTTATTGTTAGAATACGTCTAAGCAGACTTTTGGGAACTTGTCTTTATCGTTAAGATTTAGTCTGACTTCTTAGTGAGCACTAAGTGCACAGTTATATTTGCTGCTGCGAGTTTTCGTTATTCATCTGCTCAGTTTTTTTAAAGCCTGCGTGGTGTTGTAACTTTGGTAAGTTGTCCGATGGTCTTGTCAACACACAGTATAGTTCTACTTCTCATTTCTTGAAACAGTTTTGTGAGAGAGTCTTTTCACCGCTCATGTTGTTCTGGCCGTTGATTATTATTCTCAAATTATGACTTATTTGTAGAAAGTGCTTTTAAAAATGGATATTAGGCAGTTTATGAAAAGAAAAGCATTTCTGATAGCCGAAGTGTAGAAAATATTTCAGACAAACGGTTGAGAATTGAGGTTCAACCTGCACAGACTAATGGGGTAGAAAGGGTAAAGCGTTTTGTGAACATTGCATCGTCAGCAACCTGAAAAGAATAAGCTAAATTTCGACGTTGCCTCCACCCTGGAAAAATTTCTGCGGACGTCCATTGGATGCATTGATTTCGATCTAATTCTTGGCTCACAAAGCGTGGTGTTGTTTGGTTCAATTATTTTAAGTCACTCAAAAACGATAAATGCCAAAGTTATCAGTTTACCTGACCTATATAATAGCCTACTAAACGCAGTAATCAAAAAGCTCTACAACTTTGGCGTGTGATGAACAGCCTAAAAATTGAAAACGAAAAACCAGTGGAGACCTTTGATATCCAAGTGCGAGGCCCCGGGCATCTGCCCGGTTTGCCCAATGGTTAATCCGTCCCTGGATGGGACAAATTTCAAGCCCACTGTCCCATTCAATGGGACTAATCCCGTTCCCATGAACAAGCCTCGTAAAAAGTGTTTACGTATTTGTGTGAACTCTGAAGCTATGTTTGCCACCGCATCAAAGAATCCTTCTGGGTTCCACAGCAATGAAATGAAAATACGTAGGCTTAGCCTTTTCTAGCAATCTCCCGCAGTACCAGAACCGGCTAAAAGGGATACGGAGAAAGCTAGCATTTTCCAGGCCCATGCTTTGTCTAAAAGACCCAAAGGCAAAAACGGTAAAATAAGTCGTGATTAGAAAACTTGTGCAATTGTAACTTTCACTACACTGAACAAATTATACGAAAAGAGTTTTCTGTCTGCAGAGAAGCTAAGAGCACTATTATTTTTGGCTTCAAGTGAATTCTGTAAAATTGTCTTCCACTTGCCGCCATAGTTTTTTACCTGTGATAGTATCTCGAGTTTTATAGTATCTCGAGTCTGTAATAGTATCTCGAGTTTTAACCAACTAACCTACAATCCATCACTGTAATAAAAATTTTGAAGAAGGTCATGTCTTCGTTGAATTGCCCGATTTTTTAATTTTCTGTATGTAACAGAGACATCTGAGCATGTTTGTACTATAACTGTGCACATAATTCGCCGAACCTGGCGGCAAGAGTGCTAGTTTGACATAAACCGAGGAGATTTTTTTTCAAAAACTCTGTAGATTCTTCCCCCATAATAGGCCGACAAGCGTTTGACACAGCTTGTCACCCTGCTATGGGTTGCTTACCGCGTTGGTGTTGTTGAGCAGTGTTGACAGATGGTGTAATACAACACAATTTTTCACAAAAATGGTGTCATTTTACATGCTTGTGTGCATGGGCGTCGAAAGGAATTTTTCCAGGAAGGCCAGTAGTGGATTTTTCCAAAAGTTTTTCTACGGGGGCCAAAAGTGGGGAAATTTGTTTTTTGGCACTCGAAATTAAGAACACAGCATTTTTTGCTGAAATTTCCAAATTCCTGCCCCTCTTCCGACACCCATGCTTGTGTGTAGGAAAAGTTCGTGCCACACCATTAAAAAATTTGGGTAATTTCAAGCGTTTTAACACCATTCCAAATAATGACATTTTACTGAATCTTATACGCAAAATGAAATATGTGACAGATCAATTTTAATTGTGTTTTTGTATTTGTATTGGCAACGCTAAATAGCTATATTTTATTTCTGCGTTGACAACACAATTGGCAACCTTACGGACAACTTGCTGGTTGCTACGTATGCTTTGTCTTGTCTTTGCATTCAGGTATCTAATGTAGTTGTAGAATGAGTATTCGGTCATGATACTTTTGTGTTCAAGATGAATAAAGTTGTCATTTTGAATGTGTTTAAAACAGGTATCAATGCTGTGTCATTTTTGCCTGTTGTTGGGCTGTGTTCATAGTACGGGCTCCTCGGGCTTAGCCCGAGTTTTCGATTACGATTAATATCGGAGAACGCAAGCTTGCTTCCTTTGTATGTTTGTTCCACCACCCACGGTCCCACTTCACTAAGTTGTTAACTTGGGCTCTTTTCTTTGGGCCTTGTCACTGTTCATATATTTTCGTTCCATGTCTGGCCTCTGGTCATGTTGCAGATGACCTAAGTAAAACAATATCATTCGTAGTAGGCGTTCCAACGACTTCGTTCGCTCGCGCTTTACTCGGGTTCATTCATTAGAGTCCGAGCTGTCCTATGCGATTAAGTATTTTTTGAAAAATAATTCATATCGGACTGAATTTTTTTTGAAGCAATGGATTTGTATAGAACATTGGATTTGACGTTCATCCAGTGGACAGTTCCCATTTCGAAAGTAATTTCAAACGAACGATAAATTGTGCAACAACTCGGGCTAATATGAATGAGCCTAGTAAGCGGATGACTTACTGGCGTTACAGTGGCGATTCTAGAATGAAACAAGTGGGGGCACTGCGGGGCCAAGGAAAAAGGTAGGGGGCAACATAAATATCTCTCCTGCATGGTGATTTTCCGTTGTAATAAAGATTGATTTGCTATGATTAACCCTATCAAACCCAACATAGGCTTGTGAATATCGTCAAAACCGTCGCCAGAAAGTTTTCAAATCGTTTAAAATTTTTCTGGCTGATAGTTATCTGCTGTATATGTCAATCCAACGAACTTGAACGTGAAATTAAGCAAAAAACTGGGTGGGCCAAGCAGGGGGGCAGTCAAAAATCTGTGAGAGGCCATGGCCCACCCAGGCCTCCCCTTAGAACCGCCACTGTGGCGTTATCATTGCTCTGTGACGTACGTTACTCGACAATGGAGAAGTTATCATGAGAATTTCTCATTTATTGTTACATAACATAACGTCACAGGGCAACGATAAAGCAGCCTGAATGAAAGCATGTGGAAATTTCAGTGATGCAAGCGTCGAACGGTTTTATTCAGTCAATCAGAATAAATCGTATGATTAGCCCGAGTGACGCTGATGACCTGGGTCGCCCCTGTAACAACAGCTTATTTGACTGTCAGGTTGTTCACCGATACGTTTTCATAGTGGTGTAGTTTTCTCTAAAATAGTGTAATTTAGACCTTGATATGGTGTATATGTAATGACGTCATATTTTAATGCTTGTGACGTCACAGTTGCCTATTCAAACCACAAAATTTTCTATAATTTCTTTTCAACGTGCATTTGTGCCCCCCACTTTGAAAAAGGTTCCCCCACCCATGGCCACAAGCGCAACATTCATTGCGAAAACAGCCGCGTGGCCCACGGCATAGACTCTACAACGAGCCGAGCCGCAATACTGTATCAGTCAAGAGATCCCCTTCCAGTGCCTCAGACAGTCGGGGAAAGTACGGAGAGGTTTAGTCGTTACAGTAATACATTCACATTTTGCAGTGGTACAGCTTTTACGTAACCGCTTACACTCAATGCCTACAATCGTGGTTGAAGCATGTGGTGACGACTTTCAGAGAAACAATGCTGAAAAATCTACTTCTGACAACAAACTAATTCTCTGACTAAAATCCCTGAAAAGCGGTCAGTTGCAATGGATGTGCATCGTATCAAAGCTGCCATGCTTGTGTTAGTGACTAGCGGCAACCATCTTGAAACGCTGCTTAGGTTCGCTATGAGCAAGGTTTAAAATAACTTCTGAGTTTCTAAGTCATCATTTGAATACTGGATTATTGCTGTGCGAAAATATTTTTTTAATTTCCTGTTTTGGTGACATGGCTGATACGTTCCAATATTACAATAAAGTGATACTACGATGGTAACCCTTTTCGTAAACAGAACTGATTTTGTTCAGAAATTCAACAAGGAAGAACTCTCTTCGTGGTGGATAAACATGCTTGTGACGGAAACAAAAATTTTGCTGGTAACTGCGATGAGATGGTGAGACGTTTACAAAATATGAAACTGGAAGTTAAATTCACTCTCTGGACACAAAATGAAATGGAGCGGACAGGTTGCAGGCAATTTCTACATGAAATATTTCAAAATATTGATGTCGTGGTTTTCATTTGTCCACCGACCGACCAGTCTGTTGACAACAGCAGGTAAGAAAATGTGAATATTACCATTATTCAGAAACTGAGATGGTTACATTATTACATTGTACTTTGAGTGACTTTCTCTTTGCTATAAAAACTAACACACTGTTCTGGAAACAAATCAGCGATAAAAGACACAGCATGAAACTGTAAAATCCACCGGTAGGAATGTGATGCTCTTCTCAGCAAGGACAGCCTTGACAAGTGCAGCAGGACCGTCGCCAGTAGGGACCAATGATGCCGTCTTCTATTGAGGATTGGTGTCCCCCGTGTTGAAGTGCTTAGTGCAGATATTGCAGTTCTGCGAAAAGAGGTTTGGCGTACCACGTTGATCAAAACTAATGAACGTTGTTTAATCATTTGTTGAAAGTTTCATAGAAGTCGTGAGAATTACTTCGTCTGTCCTTTCTCCAAGGCTTGTGTTATATAAAGGTTTAGTATCCATTTAAAAAAGTACCCACTCAGTTTTGCAGTTTGGGACCCTTAATATCGAAAGCCTAGTGATGCGCCTGAGGTGAGAGGAGTTCTATTAAAATCTTTTATTCACTCATTGTCGCACCACCAAACACTTGTTTTGTATTTCGAGGAGGAAAATTTTATTGCAGTCGAAGCTGCCTTAGGTGCCAAGTAATGAAAGCTGAGAAAAGTTGCTGGTTACAGTAAAATTTGACATGAAATGCTAAGGGCCTTGGTTGTAACAAAATCTATCTGACCAACTCGACAGAAGGAATGCACTAACTCATAAAGCATATTCCTATGTCTGTAGCAATCGTTAATGATCTTGTTGGAGGTACTGAGCACCGCGATTTTCCACAAGCATTCACCGAACTGTTCGTAAATGGCAAAATATAATATTATTTCTTTGGAACAAAGATACACATTTCAGTAGCGCACAGATCGAACAATGCGTCGGTCTACCACCGAATCCCCGAGACTGATTCACCGAAACTAGGTTAAGAACCACAGCTCTATAGCCTTCTGAAAAGCTGTTTATGCTAAGTTCCTTGAAAGAAAAGCTGCCAGATAAATAAACCAACGCTGGAAGATACCCAGTGCTGTTTCGTCCAGGCCGTAGTCAGTGACGTACCTAGGGTTTCCCGCGCCCTTGGAGAAAGTCAGTTTTGGCGCTCCCCAACCCAGACCTTTCGTGGCAGCATAGATGCGAAGAGTGATAAGGGGCGTCGAAAGCTGATTCGGGTCCCTCATATAGTTTTGCTAGACCCGCCTGAAAATTTCATATGACTGTGACGTCACGCATTTGCCGTCAAGACGTTTGAATCTTGGAAATCATTAGTCCCGTCGCTACGGAGGGCTTTGGTGGGCTTAGCCCCCCAAACAAAGCTCCAAGCCCCCAAACTGAAATATGGAACATTATAAATCAGTGAATTTGTGTCAGATTTGAATGTCAAGCCCCTCCTGCACAAGCGTTAAGACCCCCCGAACAAATGTAAAGCTCCTATTGACGACTTTCTGGCGACGATTCTGGAAATCATTAACTATCGTGGAGTTAAGAATCTAATCGTTTCGCATGCAGCTATCCCCGCTTTGAATTTTAGGTCACGAATGAACACTCAAAGTGCTGCATTGCGACATTCCCACTTACAGTAATACATTCGAAGTTTAGCAATTAGTGAAAGATAAAGCAAACACCATGCAAGAAGCTGTTATCTGCGAAAATCTTCATGAACCTTAATGACAGAATTTTAATGGGACAAAAATCTTCTGAAAACACAGCATAAAATTGTCCAGATAGAGTTGCACCGTTGTTTTTTAATTTAAAGCACGATTTGTCAGAGTCTGTTTATGATCCTAAATGCAGCGTACCCGCTTGCCCCGTTTCCCTCATCAGGTCTTGTGACAATCACCGCTGGTGTCAGCTGCAGGGTAGGGTGGCCAACCTATGGCGTATGCGCCAAGTTTTGCTCATTGGATGATCTCAAGAGGCGCATCCTTGTGATCGTATATAAAGCAAGATAGTAAACTCTTCAAAATTTTATCGGCTTTTGTTTCGTACAAATACCTTAAGAGTTGCTTGTTAGCATCTTGAAACAAGCTGTTCGTGATGTTCCGGAAGAAAAAAACAAGCCACCTGAGGAAAAAGTTCTTTCATGTAATAACAACTGGCTATTCGATCTGGAATTTCTAGTTAATGTTATTGACCATCTCGATCACCTGAATATCAAACTGCAGGGCAAGAATAACTTGTTTCCTAATGTAATAAATCATATCAAAGCATTCAAGATGAAGTTAAATTTGCTTTATTCGCAGTTAGAAAATGAGGATATGAGCCAGTTTCCATATTTAAAGCAGATTGAAGGTGCTGTTGATAATGGCAATTGAGAAAATGCACTGAAAAGATCAAGTTATGGCGAGACGTTTTTGATGTTACTGCAAAAGAAGACTCAATTTTCGCATTTAGAAACCCATTCTTCGTGAACAACAGATAATGAAAATGCTAATAACATGCAAGGCGGAAATCATCACTTCAAAACAAATTCAACATTGAAAATGAAATTTGAAGGACTTTCCTTCAGTCCAGTCACTGGTGTTTGTGATGTGATTGATTTGTAGCGATCCTCACCATGTGAAAATTTCCCAGAACTACGAAAATTCGCTCAGAGTTATATGTCGTTTTGAAACAATGTTCACATACGAACAAGCATTTTCGTCCATGAAACTGATTAAAAGCAGAACGAGGTCGCGCCTCACTGATTCAAATTTGAAAAATTCTCTGCTGCTCAGTGCTCTCAGTAACACATTTACATCCAAACATTAAAAAACTGGTGAAATCGAATCCAGCTCAGAACGAAGCTCATTAAAACGTAAGTAAATGTGAAGTTCATTTGCTACTCTACCCGATATTCCGATGGATTTAACATCATTACCTGGAAAATCACTAACGATGTGAAATAACATCGTTACAAAATAGCCGATGGTATGACGCATTGGTAGGCTATTCAGCTTTGAAAGAATTGGCGTGGTGCGCAAAAGGTTGGCCACCCCTGCTGTAGGGGTTCTGGACTTCTAGAGCATGCATTCCCAGAGGTTTGATTTTTAGAACGCAATGAAAAAGTGAATGAGGGAGACTCACAAATACATTAAAGAGAAGGGCAGACAGAAAATGCATATGAAAAACTGAAGGCAAATGATTTTATACAAAGCCACTGGGACAAATATGAAATTGCAAAATACTAATACACTTTCTTTGGATAAAATACCCTGAAAATTTAACAGGAAACAAAGGAAAGACTGCGATATAATGCTTTACTCGTAATTATCTAACTTTAAATAAAAATTTCTTGCCTTTTCTACTGAAAATTTATCGATTATTTCGTCAAAAATTCGATGCAATAAATGTGTCTATGTATTAAATTAAGAGGAAACATCTAAGACCACTGACACCCGGTGAGACGTTCTAGGTTAGAAAGTTTGTGACCCAAATTTCGACAGTCATGTTCATGGAGATTCCCAATTTAAAGCCGATTTAATATGAAACGCATGTAGAAGCAGGGTCGGTTTTAAGCCGATTTGATCTATTTTTTCTAATTGGGTCCCGCGCCGAAGGGGGCCCCGCGCTCCACCTACTAACCAACGCAAACTTACACTTTCCATCGAAGCTTCTTGTGTATAGCGCTGGCGCGGGGCCCAGTGTTTTTTAAGTTGTTTTGAAAGACTAAAACGATTATCAAATTTTTCCAACGGTCTCTCAAAATACGGTATAAACTCGCTTTAATACCGCCATCAAAGTACACCAAAACCTTGATTCACAAACATCTCGGTATTCAGTTGATATAGTTGCGGTCTCTGAAAAAGTCTTTGCAGTGAGCAAGGTGAAAACGAGAAATCTCTGGAGGGTCCCACAGTATTTTGTAAGCATGGGATCCGCTGCCAACGAAAGTCCAAGTGAACTGCGCGTTTTTTAACGCCCTCATCAAAGTTCTATAGTAAGAATGGTCATTGCTTTCAGTGGGGAGTAGCCAAGTTTTTTTTCACTAGCACCTCGCTAAGGCAGAGAGGGCTTACGTTTTTAAGCTCTTTTCTGTTTCATTTATAAAAGCGTTTCGTATTTGGCAGGTCATTTTTAATAGTTGCTGCAAAATACGGTTCGATAGTTGTTGAATGTTAATATTTCAATATTTACCACTACTCGTTTTCTAAAGGTAATGTTTATTTCGTAATTGCAGATGTGTGCTGCTTGGTTAGTCTTTCAAAGCGTTGTTCATTTTCCCTCTCGTAAACATTTAATGAGGCAGCCTGAGATTGCGAAAACGTTTGAAATGGAGTTTTAATTATGGATGACTATTTTAGGTGTGCAAAAAATAGTGTTTCCTTAAAATTCAAGATCCTCAACGAAAAGTGCTTAAGTCACAAAATTCCAGTTTTGAGAAAACAGCTGTTAAACTTTTCAGTTTGCAAATAAAACACCTAAACATTCCAATTTCCAGATCGTATTAGGTCTGCAGTAGTGGGATAGCGTTGTGTTTTTTTGCATCACAGAAAAAAAAATTTTCCTGTTACCATCGACAATAAAATTAACAAACAAAAAAATGGACTTGAGTACTTTACACCGAAATTTACAGTCTAGGGTCTTTGCTCCTCCTGGAGTTGGAAACGTGACATTTTTCTATTACATTTTTGGCAAAAAATGGTTGGTTTCTAACGTTTGAGAGAGAAAAATGAAATTTCCCACTTCTGGCCTCCTGGAAAAATCTTTTTGACTACCTTCAAAAACGCTCACTATTCCCCCCCCTTCAAAAAATTCTTCTGGCGCCCATGCCTGTAGCCAGGTTTAAAAGTTTGGGGGCAAATACATATTTAGGAGGGGAAAAAATTGTGGGAAAAAAATTTGGGGGGCATTGCTCCCGAATTCCCCCCGTGGCTAACGACCTGACTGCAGTACAGCTTTGCAGTCACCCTCAACACATCTCACACACACATTCACAAAACTTGTGTTTACAAGACAGCATCACACAAAAAATATTTTCACGGGTGCGGTGCTAGTGAATAATTCCAGAGAGGAAGAAAACATCTAAAGGAGTCACACCTTATGCCTGTATTAAGATCTTCTAAACGCGAAGTGGCAGACATGATTATTTTAAATGAGGGGTCTGAGTCAATGGGTCTCCCTGCTGGCAACGCTGATGGTGTTTCTGCACCGAAACACCTCATTGTTTATGAAACTGTGTCCATGCGTTCATAAGCTACTCCACGTCCTCTTCATCTGAGTCAGCATCTTTGGTTGCAGAAGTAAGCACCGAATAACACGTTACGTGTTCAGAAAAAAACATCTCTATCACAAACCAGGTTCAGATCGAAGTGTTGCGCATACGTGGGAAAGAGCTGCCAGATTATCAACACAGTTGCGCAAGGAGTGTTGAATTGCGGCCGGTCTCTCTCGCTGGATCTGTTGCTTTGATCCGCAAGGACCGGCGTGACCGAGGAAGTATAAACCCAGCGAAACCAAAACTCAGCTCGGGTCGTCGTAAACCTTTCGCATCTAGTAAGCTTTACTATTGTTTGCAGCAGTTACCGAATGAGGATGAGCCATGAACACAGTTGTGTCCGAAATAGAGTGACATTTCGTTATTAAATGGGCAAGTTGGTCATGCGTAGAAAGGTATTCTCCATGCAGAAAAGGGAGCTTCTTCAGCTTCGATCCATAACCAAACACACATAAGAGTAAGAGACAGGCCCGCAACCAGCTTGGGACACCATAGGGGGCGAAGAGTTTTCTGAGAGAAGCCCAAATTTCACAGTGATGTGAAATACAGTAGTTTTAAACTATGTCCAACACATTTTGGCAAGGGGCGAACACCCTCTGTGTCGCCCTTGGCTATGGTCCTGGTGGGAGATTGATGAAAGAAACATAAAAATTATGGTTATAACTTCTTTATAACCTAAAAGGAGAGGAAACGTGGTAACAAAAACAACAGCCCAGTCGACATCAGATTTGTCGCCAAAATGTCAGACATCAAAAATGTATCTCAAAGCATCAGATCTGATGTTAAAACGTCAGAAGTGGCAACACTGACTGTAAACGCTGAATTCCGATCCAATTGTGACGCAACTTTAGAATGAGAGCGAAGTCGGGAAGTCGCAAACTCAGCTGTCTGAAAGCATTGTGACGTAGTCGTCAGTCAAACCACATGCGAGCACTGATTGCTGGAGACAGAAGCTCCGCCTTAAAACATCATAAAGGTTCGCAACTGCTCGCTTTGCGAACCTTGGTGATCTTGATAAGATTTCGCAACTGTGTAGCAGCCGCTGCCCTTCAAAATTTTGTAAATTGTAATTATTACCATAAGCTGATATTTCGTAATTATTACGTAACATTCTAACCTCAATTCGGCGCCCCCAAAATGCTGCACCCGGGGAAGATGCCCCCCTTTACTCCCCTAGTTAAGCCACTGGTCGTAGCACCGCAGACAAAATTTAACTATCCAATAAAATTTTGAGAAGCCATGGTAATGTGCCAAAGATATCCATATTTAGTTTGTCGACCTCGAAAAAGCTTATCCGTGGCCTTTCGAGAAACGCTTTTGAGTTTTTCAGGAAAAAGGCGTTGCTGGTCACTTGCTCGTGGAAATCAGTTCATTGTATTTCTTCTCAGAAGTTTGCGTTCGTGCCAACAACGTTAACCTAAAGCCAGAGATGTTGGACTCTGGCAAATGTGTGTGCTGCCACCAGCGCCGGATTAACAATAGCAGCAAATGCGGCAATTGCTACGGGCCCCGCACTTTTGGAGGCCCTGCGGTCTTTTTTGTGAAATTTGTTCCTTACTGTATGCAGCGGTGGGTGGATATTAGGATTAAGGTGGCCGATACAAACTCTCAGAAGGGGCACTATATTTTACACTCGCCACACAGAAACTTTATTCGCTGAAAACAAGTTAAATATGTTAATTTGTCTGTGAATTTGCTTCTTCGTGAAAGCCAATTCCACATTGTACATTGTTGGAAGTAATTTGATTTTAATTGTTTTTTGTCCACACATTAAAGTTGTTAAGCGACCACTTTTGGCACATTTGCACACAATATTTACTTTTTTTGACAAACACATGACTTGCTTCACAGCTTGTGAAATGTGGCTCTAGAGCAGGGGTCTCCAAACTTTTTCGTCCGAGGGCCATATAACCTAGTACACAACATTTCGAGGGCCAGACATCTTGCGTGATGTGCTTGATTCGGGATGTTATATTCCGCCAAACCAACA
>Ga0210059_1005468_pt1 | contig 20450 bp, 14 predicted proteins | sample Ectturendosymbi2_FD_188042 | JGI IMG/M metagenome (GOLD analysis project Ga0210059, IMG submission 188042) | Ecteinascidia turbinata endosymbiont from Florida, USA - Sample 2 (SPAdes) (version 2) | ecosystem: Host-associated > Tunicates > Ascidians > Unclassified | place: Key West, Florida...
ATCAATCGACACTGTTGGTAGTTCAAATGTCATGCTTGTTTCCACACTGGCAGAGCATGGCAGCACCCAGCTCTTGTTATATATGGTAGCGCAAAACACGCAGGAATGAAGAAAGCTGCTTCATTATTTCTCAAATCTCGAAAATTCATAACCGCTTGGTTGATAACGAATGTGTTGCTACGCCTGTGGGACTGCCAAAGAGCATTTTGCAATGCACCCGATCTCGACTTACAGTACAATGTTGGTGAATAACTAAGAAATAAACATCAATATTCTGATCGCTAAGGGGGGTGCTTGAGCCCCTTCAGCACCCCCCCTGGCTGCACCTTTGCTATCTTGTCATGAGCGAAACACGCACTAACTCTGAACCTAAAAAGATTCAGACAAATAGATAATGAGCAATATAATTCCCACACAGCTCCCTGCGGATTCTTCGTCAGAATTTTATATCACCATCACCTCAATGTAACTTAATCCTTCGATTATCATGTCGACTGTCCAATTCATCTACAAAATCATCTAAATCTGTTTTTTAGTTTGTACCTTTCTATTGAAAGTACATCAAGATCAATGTTACCCAATCTTACACTGGTAATGAAATTTCTGGGAAATGTTTTCACAAATTTTATTTTTGAAAAACTTCTCTCGCATGAAGCGCTGGTGAAGGGAAGAGTTACTGCTACCAGTAACAATCAAACACAGCTTTGTAACTAGCTATAAATGAAAAAAACATTGTTCGTGCGATATAGGCAGCTTCGACTCCTTCCTAAGCAAATTCTTTGCCATAGTTATTTCATGTTTTAAATCATTCCCACTAAATAAATATGATTTGCGGATTCTTTCAAGTGTTTTCTGATAGAAATATCTGACCTCCGGGGAAAAGAGCTGAAATACGAGAAAGAATTGCTTTTGAATCATTACAGAAAATCCGTACAAACTCTACGAGGTAGCTGGACATGTGGGTAGAGTTAAAACTGTAGTCATGAACCACTTACGCAAGATGTTTCCAAATCGTATAGGCTACACAAGGCAGCATAATGCAATACAACATCCAGAAAAATTCAGATAAATTAACTGAAAACAATTCTTAACGCTTTCACAAACCTTTTGCTACTGGAACTAGCAACAATCTGCTGACAGTAATATAATCCAGTTCCATTTCATACTGAAATGCACGAAAGATCAATCCTCCCACTTCTGCGACTGTTTCTTAGTTTCGAAATGAATTTTTCAACATCACGACCGCGGTCTGACTAAATTTCACGCAGGATCCGAGCAACCACTGGTGTGTGTCGTCATAATCAACTTTATTTGCCCGGCCGTCAAAAACAATAACACAGCTTATCATGCATTTGGGAAATATTGAATGCAAGCTAGAGGTTTTCTAAATTATCGTTTCAAATATTGCTGGCCGAAGGTTATCTACTGTACATGTCTACCAAATGAACTTAAACGGGATATTAAGAAAAAACTGGGGGAGCCAAGCAGTGGTCCGAGCAAAAATCTGGGGGGCCATGGCCCACCCAGGCCCCCCCTTAGAATCGCCACTGTGGGTCCGGATCTTGAAAATAAAAATCAACCCGTTCATGCCAGTACGTTGCTGCGTGGTGCGGTGTTTTTTAAATTATTTCAACGATGGAAATTCATCATCCCTTTATCTACAGTGAAAAAGCTTAAAAAGTGTTGCAGTATGCACCCCAATATACTGCCTATTTACTTATTCATTGTATTTATATGTTTGCATCAGTGACGTGGTCCATGACACATTGGTAGTCATAGTATACAAGAGTGCACCAATACAAGTTACAACGTGACACAGAGTAGGTGATGATAAGCCTAGTCAGTGCTGAAAGGGGGCAAACACTGAAGCAAAACACCAACAAAATCACTTACATTCGGACATCGTCGTACAGAAACTTTATGTAGTGGGAGAAAAATTGAGATTTGTAAAGAGCATAAGACAACTGATATAACGAATATAAGTTGGATGAAGACGCACATTGTTGAAAAAAGGCAAAGAGATTGTTTCTAAACAAGGCATGAAACGAACTGTGTAACGTGATGTGGGCGAACACTTACACTGCTGGAAATGAAATACAAAATTCAATAGGCATATTTACAAGCAACCTGGAGGTGTTACCTTAGACTGTGTGCTTGCACCACAATTGTCAGGCATAAGTTGTCATAGGATAGGCACGAAACTTAACTACAATGGCGCACAGAGCGAAAGTATGAAATATACTAAAAAACAAGATAACAGTCATTTTGTTTTCTACGAAAAACTTAAGCAAGGGTATTCAGGTTTGTGTTAAATAATTTAATATTCAAGTGCTTTTATGACAAATCCTAACCATTGCACAAACGTGGTACAAAATACTGTACGCTTTTGCGGGAGGTAAGCTGAAAGCAGACGTTTCAACCTGGATCAGCACAAGTTGGGGTCTTTGCGGACCACAGTTGCGCTTAAATCTGAACAAATTCAAGGATGTGGCTTTCACTAGCTATTTTTTCAGAACAAGTAGTAACTGAACTACACTACGAACTATTATTTCACAAAAACCAGCTTAACATATATTTGTTTTTCTAAGACGTTGCTTCTCCCCACATTTTGAAGTAATTCATATTTCAGAACTGTTTTTCTAGCCAATGTGTATGTTTTGCTGCAGTAGAATGCAGAAGTCGCTAAACGTTACATAAATGGAATACGAGCAAACGGGTCAACACAGAATCTGAGACGCATAATATTTTGCATGTCAGATACAGGGACCGAGTTTATGGGGGGACATGTCCCACCCCCAACTTTTGGACAGGGGGGGACATAATATCTTTGCCCCCTCAACATTTTGTGATAAAAAGTAATGTAGTCGTGCAAATTTCATGGTTACATTACTGTTGCAAACGCTTCCCCAGCTTAAAACCAGGGAATAATTGAGAAAAATGATCATTATCTCTGGATTATCTGTAGAAACAGTACACAGAGTTCCTATGTAAACTGAATTGTCATGATTGTTGAAAATTGTGTTAGTTAATTTGAATTACCGAAGCGATGTGCACATGAACTACGCTCAGTCAAGAATTTCTGCGCTGGTCTGTAGCCTGAAATCAGAATATGGTTGCCATCAGGTGCGTAGCTATGGGGACAACGGGGCAATGCCACCCCCAATTCCAACGTTTTCAGGTTAATAAAATATCCAAAGTATAAGCCAAAGAAATACTTCAGTGCAAATCAACGAAACTGCCTCAAGGAACCCATCCTACTTCAGCTTTTAGTCGACCACAAACTTGATCTGATCTTTTGTAATCATAATCAATGACCGCACGTAAAATCAATTAGAGTAACGCTTTTCGCAGCTGTTTTTGACACACCAGCTTCCTGTACCCCACCTAATGGTTATGTAAGCTTCATTTCAAGACCATCGCAAATTACTTTCTGAGAACCGTGGGTGTTACAAATATAACCTAGCCTTGTTTCCAATGTCAGCGTAGCCTTAAATCAATATCGTAGATTTTCGTTGTTGCACAGTTCTAAAACCACAGGAGATGCGTGAATATGGCGGCGATATAAATTTCATATATCTTGAAGCTCAAACTTTGGCTAAGAAGCGATTCAGCTTCAAAGTCTTCTTCATTGCGCCATAGTAACTGTTTAGCAGCAATAGCATTCATTCTTGATATTTATTTGTGATGACATGTGTTGTGACGGTTCAATCACAATCATGTGGAGCCTTAAAGGTTTCATCAATTATTTCCCTTTGCCTTGTCAGCGAGTAAAAAATCAATATTTTCGAGATATTAGACTCCGACCTGCTGTTCATTAGGTCAGTATTTCAACTTTCGTTTGATGTTAATTGCCACCCTATCCTACAGTAAATAATTTGAAATCATTTAACTGCAACGAGAAGAGTCAGCAGCAAAATCTAACGTAAGTAGCAAAATGCTTTTCATTTTGCAAGGGCTGAGGGAATTGACAATTGACACTACCATTACTTACGCATACTGAGATAACTTGCACAGGAGTGCATGTTAAAATTTAGGGGTAAGCTCTCACAAAAGGGCCCCAAAACATCGCCATTGCGAAAGGTAGATGTGGAATTACGTGGATAAAAGAGTTAAATTTGTTTCACATTTCAATTTATGAACTAAATTCAAGAGCATAAGATACACACGAAAGGAACAAAATTGTATAGTTTTCCAGCTTCACAATTGAAAGGTGTCACCTACAGCACATTTTCCCATAATTTTTGCTTTATTTTGAAAAACATAAGACTTACTTCAGAGCTTCTTTTAATGTGGCTCTAGAGTGATACATAACCTTTTTAACTAAACAATGGTGCAAAGCTCTCAAAGGGGGGCACGGTATCTCTGAAAAACAGGGGCCCGAGGCGACTGCCTCGTTATCCTCCCCTACTATTCATCCTTGAGGTTGTAATCTGTCTTGTTGGCAAAGCGCATGTGACTAAAATGAAATTAGATTTGAATTTTTTTTCCACTAGGGCTTCAAATTCCGCAGATAATTGTTGTATTTTCAAGAAGCCCGTAATTTGTACAAATTTAATTACGTGCAGTGCTAAACTATCTTTAGTTGCAGCTGAGCGTGGTCAATACGTTTTGTAATACTGGGTTTACTATTGTGTTTACAGTTTAATTCCATCTTCTATTTCAATGAGGTCAGTTAAATTTAGCAAAGTCTCATCAAACAATTTAAACGAATTAAGTTGAAAGTAGCTACAAACGTTTTACGCAATAGGTTGAACATAGCCAAAGGATCTTACGGATTATCAAAAATCCAAACATTTTTCAAACGCGTTGAAAGACCCTAGCGTTAGCGTATGCGGTTATCAATTACAGACGCGAATTAGTTGCTCAAAAGTTAGACGACAACGGGATCCACTTCTTATATGCGCGAAATTTTTGTAGAAGACCTACTCAATGCCTCAGATCAAAGTTGCTGTTCGGCTTCGGTTAAATGTGCTGTGTTGGTGTACAGTGTACATCAGAAGCGTGTAAATACAGTACAACAAGCGCAATCGTAATGGCGGCCGCGATGAATTCTTGCTCAAGTGCAATATTGGGCATTGAGAGGTTTACTAGCGCTTTTGAAAGAAAAGCTTATGAGCAAATGGGGGCATTGATCCAAAGTAGAAGCTTGAAACTTTACTATCAAAACTTTTAAAACTTGTCAATTCAATGAAAACATAATTTTTATTTGTCGGCTTAAATCTAAACACAATTGTTCAGGAGAAAACGCAAGAAACATGCACGTTTCATGGATGATGCTTTAAACACAAGGAGCATCAAAAATATTTAAATGTTAAAACTCGGTTGTTCTTTTCCCCAGCCCTAATAAAATTTCTGACTACGTGCCTGGTTGCCCTGCTAGTATTTGCCAATAGATCTTGTGCTTTGTTTTTGATTTGATCTATGTGGTGGTGAATCATTAGTAGCAGCATATTTAATTTATCGAAACTGACCAAATTTTAATCGATTATCACAATTTTTTAGCATAATTGTGTCTCTTAAGGTCTCACAATTAATGTCTTTCCATATTAAATGCATTGCTAATGCTAGATATCTAGATACAGCACCATTGTATACTGGTATACACTACGAGTTGGCATACCACCGCGACGGGCGGAGCCAGATATCACTTCCTAACGTGCCCCCAATTTGGCCAAATTTAAAAAAAGGTCGTACTACGGTTGAATGAACATGGTGACGTCATCGAAACGCAAACAATAAGGTTTGTCCCCCCAATCAGATATAATATAAACCATTCAAAAAACGCGGTGATCACCACAAATGCACGCTCGGTCACCAGTCGGCAGCTGGCACAACCCCTGCAGGCGCATCTAAACTAAAGTGTATGAGAGCCAAGGCTGTGGAACCTGAACTCAAATTTCCGGCTCCAGGCTGGCTCCGGCTCCAGAACGATTTAGTCCAATGAAAACTACGGTTTTGTTTGTACAACTCGCTTGCCCAACAAATTATGTCCGTTGAACGGGATCCCAAATTTCAGGCTCCGGCTAAACCATCTGAAATATTTTGCCTCCGGCTCCAGCCATCTAAAATTGCTTGGGCTCCGGCTCCGGCCCTGGCTCCACATCCCTGGTGAGAGCGCTGTTATGGACACGTACTAGTAATACTGTAAAAACCTTGACTAATTCAGTAACATGCAAGCTCTTCGTGAATAGCCTCTTTGTCTCTTACCGTCAGAACAGCAGGCTGTTTAGGCGTTCCCAACAATACATGCTTCAAATAGTCCTTCGTTTGCCGAATTGCAAACATACACACCATGAACAGTAAAACTAAAAAAGCTTTAACGTAACTTGAAGCAGTTTTATCCATCTTTTGTAATCAGACTCTGAAAGAGACCACTGAGAGAGACCTTGAGTTACAAAAACTTGAAAATGTATTATAATTCAATAGAAAAAAACTAAAAACCTTGATAGTCTTAACCAAAAGTGTTACAAGACGAACTTTTTTGTTTATAACCAGTTAGCCACTGCTTGCTGAAATTGCAGCCACTGCTAGGCACTCAAGTTTTCAAAAACAGTTGCTGCGCAGCTTTGTTTTAAGTCACGCTCAACAATCATTCCAAGCCAGTGCAATAATCACTGCTCAGACTGAGCCTTTACGAAAAATCAACAAGGGCAACTTGCTGGCAGACAGACGTTTAGAACCTTTTTTGTAGACTACTTTACAAAGACACTTCACACAAGCTAGTAAATCATTGCCCTCAAGTACGCGTAGCATCGTACACAGGCTTCAACAGCTTTTTCAGCATGTTTCGCTCAACAGGTAGGTAAAACTACAGGAATGAAGCCAATTTTACTAGTTAGATGCTGAAATTAAAACAACCACATACTCTTATCTGCAGTTTCAGTTTTTCATCACGATTCAATTTTGTCCTTCACAAAACGTGTGTTGCTGCATCTAGTAGCGAACAGGTTGCAGTAAAAAGCACTGTTTCGCGTTAAACTCCCAATGTGTGTGTGCTAAGACTGCTATCTGTGGAACAGATGCATACCGTCTGATATTAAACGACTGTGCCTGGCATCAAACAAAGCCTATTGAATTTTGAACACCTTCCCAAGAATGTGAGTGCTTGACAGAATCAAGTTACATTTCATCAAGGTGTTTTGTGCTTATGGCGTACAATAGCAAAGGAAGAAAAACGTTTTGAAAGAGAGTGTTAGCAGTGTCACGCCACTTGTGGGTGAACTGAAGCGCATCGACCTGTGTCACTGACAAATGAATGATCGTGGCAACAAAACAGGTAACTAACTAAGGTTGCCAGACGCCCTTGAGCGCCAAGGACTGTCTTTGAATTCATGGGCGTTAGAAGGATTTTTTCCAGAGAGAAGGCATTACGGGATTTTTCAAAATTGTTCCAGGGGGGTGGGAAAAAGTGGTGAAATTAAAATTTAGTTTTTACCACTCGAAATTTAAAAACCAACTTTTTTTTACTGAAATTTTCAAAACCCAGGGAGCGGCCACGGCCCCCCTGCCTCCCCCTTCCGACTCCCGTGCTTGAATTTGCTATCAAAACGCGTTATGTCCTTGATTCTTGAAAAATATCTTGTTATCCTTGAGTATTTTCTGCGTCCTTGAAAATTATTGAATAATTTTTAAATTGTTTATTTTTGAAGCAATAAGTCAAAGCTTACTGAAAGGATGAATGACAGTATGGACGTCCGCTGAAATTGTTCTCGAGGAGGGAAACGTCGACATTTTTTTATCTTTTTCAGGTTGCTGACGTTGAAACGCAAATGGACGTCCACAAAACGCTTTACTGTTTCTACACCACAAAGAAAATGCCCCATGAAAGCACGCGCTCCATTTGCATCTATTCTGAAATTTTTAAGTGGAGCTGTATACGAGTTTGCCACAAACGTGTTCTTTCTGTCATACGTTACAGCTTTTGCTGAATTGTCGGATAAATGTCGTTATCATTGTCAACTCCACACAACTGAGACTGAAATGGACTTGAGTTATCGACAACTGTGTTTGTGGTTCTCTCATTAGTCTGTGCTGGTTGAACAAAACTCACTTCTGAAAGCTTTTGTCCCAATTGTTTTCTATACTTCGGCTATCAGAAGTGATTTTTTTCATAAACTGCGTAATATCCATTTTTTCGAGAACTTTCTACAAATAAGTCATAATTTAAAGAACAATCAACATTAGCAGTGAAAAACCCCGAAAGTTAAAAACTCTCGCAAAAACTGTTTCAAACAATCAGAAATAGACCTGACAACTTAAGAAGTTACTAAAATTGCACGCAGGCATGAAAACGTAGCGAATGAATTATGAAAACTCGCCACAGTAAATATACTTTGCACTTAGCACTGGCTCAGATGTCAGAACTAAGCCTTAAGACTTATGCCCACAAGGCTTTCATCAAGGTATTTCTAAGAAGCCACGTAGTTTTATACCAGGGTCTCAAACACGAGGGCCGCATCTGGCCCGCGAGGCTCTTTTGTGCGGCCCGCGATGCTTTTTGGGAAATTTCAAGTAATTAACATTTAGGTTGCCAAGTGCTTTGAAAAAGATGCTGCGACATAATTGAACCAAACCTGAATGATAAATTGCGTAATATCCATTTTTTGTCATTTGCAGCCAATATCGGTTATTTTAAACCGCGCCATGAGATGCTTAAACACAGATAAACTTTTGACTAGCAAAGTTACCACCATTTATAAAATGCAAAAAATTCTCCAACTAAAAGATATATACAACCTTGAAGTGAGCAAATTCATGTACAAATATACTACCTCGCAGTTACCTGCTACGTTTAACAATTGTTCATTACAGATGTTCATTCATATAACACAAGACAAATCAAAACTCGACAATTTGCTTTACCAAAAGCACGTTCAAACTCAAGTGCTACAATGATAAAATATAGTGCAATAGAAATCTGGTCAAAAATTCCTCCGGAGATAAAAAACAAAACGTGTTTGGCACTTTTTCTGGCGGAGTATAAGAAATATGTACTACTCAGCTACTAGAACCATATTTTATGTTTTTATTTATTGTTGTACATAAAGCAAGTGGATTGATTTAATTACGTATCGCTATTACAGTGGAAAGTGTCAAATCATGAACTATCTCTGTTATGTATAACATCGTTTGGCTTTTGTTGCGTTCACAGAAATTGGTCTCATCAAACCAGTGTATGACGTTGTGGGATTCCTACAAAACAAATGCATTTCCACTCTCACGCGTGTATTAACGAGTTCTTTTCCGCAAAGCATGATTGCCCGACTGGTTCTCAACCTGCTTAAATCTCGTGACAATATTGCGTTGTTGCAGTGGTCTATAGCTTTTGACGCATTTCCTCTTTGGCATTCACGAATATTTATGAATGTATAAAAACAGTAAATGTTTAACGTGACAAATTTACACCGTTTTCTTCTGGTGGCTTGTCCTTGCCTGCAACGCATTTTACTTCAATTTACCATATAACCGCTTTGCACATATTACATTTTATACTCTGAGTAAAAGACTTTTACTAGCTATTCTACACTGTTCCCTTTACACTGAAAGCAGCTTCGTTTATGGGAGGTCTGCAGCCTAGATGACCCTTGGTCCTTCGCAGCGTCCAACTCCCTCATGCATTCTATACATCGATGTACTTGGAAGTCATTGCAGTTCTTCATTATAATAATCATGATGGCGTCATTCATGCGTGTGTCTTAAAAGCTTGCTTGTATTTCATCAAAGTACAGTAAATGCATTAGCGCCATCAAGCGTATACTCCATACTACCGCAATGTATATATCCTCGTCTTCTTTCGTGCATTTGTGTTTTTTTTCTCTTTATTGCGATGCATGTCAAAAGTCTAGCGTTTTGCGTGTGGGAGTGAAGACGTTACACAATACAATACAATGATACCCAGGGCGGTTTTTGTTCCTGCCGTGGCATTACAGACCAAATTTTCATTCTCCAGCAATATTTTGTGAAATCTTGGAAGTATGGCAAAGACGTCTACACACGCTTTGTCGACCTCGAGAAAGCATACGACCAGGTTCCTCGTGAATAGCTTTGGGGAGTGTTGCGGGAGTACGGTGTTGACAGCCGCTTGCTACTGGCCGTCAAGTCACTGTGTTCCTGCTCAGAAGTTTGTTTCCGTGTCGGTAGAGTCAAATCACTACCGTTCACTGTTGGTGTTGGAGTCCGATAAACAGAGCCGTATCAGCCGCACTCCTTACCCCCCATTTTGGGGACACACTGTCACAGGGGCCGAAAATTCAGCCCCGTTCTCGATAAAAATCCCCAGTTAGTTCTCCAAAGAAAGCTTCGATCCCCCAGATTGAAATATGAAGCACTAGAAATCAGTGAAGTCGGGGGGCCCTTTGAAAGAAAAGTGCTTATACATTACAATAATTTGGGCCCCTTTGAAAGCAAGGTAATTACACATTACAAGTGCTGTTGGGGGCCCTTTTGAAAGTAAAGTAGCATGCTTATACATTACAGTTGCTGTTGGGCCCCTTTGAAGGCAAGGTACTTTACACATTACAGTTGCTATTGGGGGCCCTTTTGAAAGCGTAGTAAGCCTACTTACACATTACGTTTGCTATTGCGGGCCTCTTTGAAAGAGTTGGACTTACATATTACAGTTGCTATTGTGCTCCGTTTGAAAGCAGAGTACTTACACAATGCAGGTGCTGTTGGGCGCCCTTATAAAGCAGAGTACTTGCACATTACAGTTGTTGTTATGGGCCCCTTTGAAAGCAGAGTAGCCTACTTACACATTGTAGTTGCTCCTGGGGGCCGTTTGAAGGCGGAGTACTGAATTATGATGTGGTTCGGAAAATATTATATGAGCGGATAAGAAATTTTTCACCTAAAATGAGGAATATTTACACGCGAATCGAGGCAAGTGCCTCGCTTGCCTTCCCATAAACACACCACTGTATATAATCCTGACAATGATCTTATGAAAATATGATACTGGTTGGACACGTTCTGCTTCATCCGATATGCGTACTTTCTCACCTGATGTGCGCATGTAAACACTGTAATGTAAAGTTATCTCTATATTATTGAACGCATTGAAGTTGCTGATGAATTTATCACTTCAAAAAAACAGATTTAACGCGATTTTTCATAATTAAACCTAGACACCCAGGTCGACTAAAAGTTATAACATCAAGTTATGAAGTAAATGGCTAAAAATGTCGTATGGAGATGCTCACTGGCGTACAAAAGCATGCAAATTGTTTTGATTGAGGTATCAAATGTTTTTGCGAGATATTTTTAGCTTGAGGTGGACAACCATTGTTTTCATTTAATTCAAAGAACGATTTGACGGTTGGCATTAATTATAAAATCAATTTAATTACGTATTTTGCTTGCGCATATCCTCAACATGGCGGGGTGAAAGAGTAATCACAAGAAAATGCAATTAAACACTGACTACTTTTTCAAGATATCAACTGAAACTGTGCAATAGCGTTGAATATACTAGTCAGTGATGAGGTCGAGACCGTAACCTTCGAGACCGAGACCAAGACATGGTTAAAATTTCGAGACGAGACCGAGACTTCATCAAAAACTCCGAGACCAAGACTCGAGACTTGAAATTCGAGACAGAGACTCGAGACTTCATAATTTGTGCATTTTGCCAATTTTTTTTTAATGTCGTCATCACTTCGGACTTGAATTTTTTTCAAATTTCTGTCATTTTTCCGACGTATTTTGGTTGTTTCTCACCTGCAAATACAACAAACAAAAATCGTTGAATTGAGAAATTTTAATAAACCATTTCTTTGCAATATTCAAAGTCTCGAGACCTGAAACCTTCGAGACCGAGACACGCAAAAATGGGTTTCTAGAAGAGCCTCTAGACCGAGACCAAGTCTCGAGACTCCATCACTGATACTAGTCATAAATGTAAACTTTTCAGTTACAGCTACATGTGTTTTTTATTTGAGTTGACTTATAAACTGAACATTTTCGTGGACATAATTGTCGAAATTCAGGTATCAAAATTGCTGACCTAGAGCTTCTCACGGAGCGTCTTTGGCGTTAGATATTTCCTTGGTTGATACATGTAGCCTTTTAAATTGTATCAGTTTTTTGACGAAATATTCAATAAATTTGCAGCAGCAACAGCAAGAAAACTTTGTCTTTGAAGTTGGATAATTACTAGTAACGCATTACGGACAGACCTGTTTCAGCTAAATTGTTGTTAGTAGGTGTGATGGCAGCAGCAAAAAATTATGTCAGCTTTCTGGACTTTGCAGCAAAACTTTGAAGTTGCTGTTGTACTTTCTCTTTACGTTTTTGAGCACCAGATTTCTTATTTACTCCTACTTCACATGTTTATGTTGTACATATTCGTGTTTCGTTGTCAAAACTGCAATCTGTACTGCATAATTAACATTAGAAAGATCAACAAACAAAGAGAAGGGATACACACCAAAATTTTTTATTGATAACGTTAGTGCCAAACCGCCATGTAGATCGTTCGCAATACTCAGAAAAAGTAGAGAATGATAATGAATCCGGATGTGGGTGTTTAACAGACGACTCCTGACAATTATTGCATATTGCTTAAGTAAGCAGCAGTTCCAAATCTGTTTCGAACGTGACTGCAATCTGAGTTTGGTGAACATCTTGCGACCCAAGCCTCAAACAGCGTAGGTTAACATGACAAAAATGTTGATTATGTGGATGATTTTTGGCAGTAGGTTGCTAAGTTCGTTTTCAATGTCAGCATTGCACTCTTTTCTCAAGTACCTATGCTACACTAAAGCCAGAGTTGTAAATGGGCCTCATTTTGAAGCCCAAAACCGGCCCGAGCCCGACATTTATTTTTGAAACCCGATTTAACCCGAGAGCCAAATTTACCGAGTGAGTCAAGATATGCGCAACTGCGGGGTATCAAAAAAAGTAGTGTGCGGGTGTATCCGCAGGTACACGATATTATCACACCCAAAATAACAATCACCTTGACCAAAACATTAACTTAAACAAGCACAAACTCAGCTTGTTAGTCAATGCATACCGCGGAATGCAATGTTTCTCAACATGAAAACAAACTATCACGAAAATATCCACGATCGCGCTACAGGCATGAAAAGCCGGATTGTAGGCCATCGTTTCTTGACACAAGCGTAAGTGATTGATCTTTTTGACGCAATGCCATAGCGTGCTAGTTTCGTCACTGCTGTCGCCTTCTGGAAAAGAGTGTGGCACAATCACAAAAGTCACTACAATGAACAGAAAAAATCCACTTCAAGAAAGAAAAAAATCGTTACTTTGAATGTTATAAAAAAAACTTGTGTATGCAGGCCCGAAACATTTTGACAAACTTAAGCCCGAACCCGGCCCGACCCGAAAATCCCGGCCCGACTTACAACTCTGCTACAAACAGACAAGCAGACAAGTTTGAAAAATACAACTCAGGTTTAGGTTTTGATCGCCTCGGCGCAACCCATTTGCAGACCCTTGGAGAAATCGCTACCCTTGTTTGGGTCGCGACCCATACTATGGGAACCACTGGCTTGAGCGCTTAAACCTGTTTCAATCTGCAGATTTTCGCATACTTCACTTCAAAGAGGTGTAAAGTGCGCTGCGCAGACGAAAGCCGCTGTACCCGCTGGGAAAATCAATACCCCTGGTTCAGCTTACAGCGGTGAATTGCAGACAGCTTTGTTGAATTGACTTTGCAAAACAAAAAAGAAAGTTGTAGTGTCACTACACAACTTCCACTTTATTCTAATCTCAAGGTCACTTCCCAATCTCAAGCAAAAGTACATGACAGATTTCAGACAAACGTATTCACAACTGCATCACACAGTCCAAAGCAAGTAGAAGTATAATGGCCGCCAATACCGGCAACGTTCCACAATACGGGCGATTATTACATCACACACAGTATGCACGTTCACAATCAAGTATTGTTCACTGCACGCCGCTGTAGCAACTTTGAGTTTACGTTTCATTTGATGACTATTGGTGTGCTAAACACAGCAGTATTTCAGTATTTAAAATGTCAACACCAACGGATTTCCAAAACTTGCAGAAGCATTTCATATTCTGCAGTTCATGAAATCTCTAAGCGGGCTCATTTTTTACATTTAGCTTGCCAGGGGTGCGGTTCGCACCAGTGCCCCCCTCGTCACTTACGCCACTGCTGCTGACATCTTCTCAACAGGTTTTTCGGCATGCACTCGATCGGTTTTCTACTGCGTGCAACCGAGCCTGAATGAAAAACAGCACTGAAACACCGAGGTGCTATGTCTCTACAAACCCAATGCAGTGTGTGTTGCAAGTGAGCGGCAATGCACTGCAGCAGGTGGAGAAGTTCAAGTACATTGGGGTGGTATTTACGAGTGACAGAAGGTGGAGCGAGGATATTGATACACGGATTGGCTAAGCTAACGCATAGATCTGTGTGAGCTTTATCGTTCTGTGTTCACAAAATGGGAGTTTTCATACACCGCAAAGCTGTCAGTTTTTAAATCGGTCTTTGTTCCGATCCTTACCTGTGGTTATGAATCTTGGGCAATGACCGAAAAAACATTATCTCAGGGGCAAGCGGCAGAGAGAGGATTTTTGCGGAGTCCCCGGTGCGACACAGCATGGCCGTCGCCAGCGGGGGGTCCAGTGGTGCCCGGCCCCCCATTTAATCTTTGTGCCCCCCATTTCATGTTTGGCCCCCGACCTAAACACGAAGCTGAAGAATTGCTATGCGCAGTTGTAAATAGTCAATAAGCAATAGCTTGTTGAATGACTCTAGTTTGCGACATTGCGTTCGTTTTTCAAGTAAACACAAGCGCAAAATTTCACTGTTTTTGTCGCCGGAATTGCCAACATAAGGGTCTTGAATGCTTTATGTAAACAAAATTTTCGCTTATAGTAAACCAAGAGCGCGTCTTGTTTGTATTTCATGACGGACAGTAAACTTGTATGAAACACATGGTACTGTGAAATTAATTTTTGAGTACTCGCACGTAGGTTGTGCACACTTAGGGCCGGATTTGCCAATAGGCTTTAAAGGCTTAAGCCTAGGGCCTGAAGATCCAAGGGGCCCTCCAGCAAACTGTGGTACGCACAGAGTCAATTGCCGTCACTGTATGTGATCAGTTCGATAAATAAACATTCGTCAACGATTTATGCTTTTAATTTTTATTTATTTAATCAGACTTTGTGTCGATATCGCCAGGGTCTTCCAACGAGTTTTCATGAGTCTCAGAATGACGGTTGGTCAAGCCGCATGCCGACTGTAGTGTCGACATACTCAAAGCACTTTGACGGCGTCCTGCGTTTGGTGAATCGTGTCGATTGTTACGTGTGAATTAGGCGAAGGGTTCGATACGCACCTGATCAAAGCTAGGTTATACTGCAGATAAGAGATATGTGTAAGGCTAGCATTATCCTACAATAAAAACGCAGTTTCTTTTTCTGATCATGAGCAATACAGCTACTTTGTTAGCTTTTCTATTCAGTCATTCAGAAATCAGATTGCCATTGAATACACTATTTGCGCAAGTTTGTGCTGCTCCCATGCTAAGCAAATCAAGGAAATAATGATGAACTTAAATAATAAGCAAAAGTCACTTTGCCAAATGGCAACCACATAACTCTACCCAAGGAGACAAAGAGTAAGCAAACAGCAAAAAAGGATAGAGTTGCGTTTTGGTCTGACGTCTGATGCCTTAGATTAGTGGTGCTTGGTGTATCCAACCACGCGGAGTCTTATTTCTTAGTTTGATGGTCACAAACAACTGCTCAAGAGAAAGGTCTTTCTAAAGATTCAAAAGAATTAAAACTGAATTAAAGGATCACAATGTTCCAAGACAGGTTGTTCAACACTAAGCAATCGGTGCATTAAAAATGACAAACTTACGCAAAAAATTTAAATAATATCCTAGATAATTTTGTTATGAAGAAGGCCAGGACTAAACCCTTTTAATTGTTTACTGTGCTCTGTTCAGCCTGACTTGATTGGATGATTGTAGCTTTTTGTTTCTTAACATGTATGTCAATAATGACAGCATAAAGGAAGTTTAAACCTCACACCCTTGATAACAGAGCTATGTTGTTTCCAGAAATGAGTCAAAACCATTCTTCGAGGAAGTTTGTTCTAAACAGAGAGGTTCATAGGATGACATCCTTTCTGCTTTTGTGCTTTAATTGCCACGTTTTATCGTCTACTGGCATTATTTCTGCTGTATAGCGAACCGCCTGATATGCTGTAGCTCGTGCGACATGAAAGAGGAGGCGAGGGGCAAAAGTGAAAAGCAAGGACAATTTACAAGGAGATAGCAGTGTTAACTGTTTGCAAAATATGCTATTTCTTGTCTCTACCCTTGCCCAAGTTGCAAAACATCAAATGACGGTGGTCAGCCGTTTCGGTGTTCATATCTCTATAACTTTCTGGGTCGAGTTGAATGTGAATGAAGTTTACATGTCGCAAGCGACTTTCTTCATGGCGGTTGCTGCATACATCCAACATTGTATGTAAAAACATGCCCCTCTTGTGATTTTTGGCCCTTCCTGCTGCGACATCCTGGCGACGGCCCTGCGACACAGGGGTGTACCTAGGTCCTAGGACAACTGCCACCTAGGACAACTGCCACCTTGACAACTGCCACCTAGGACAACTGCTACCTAGGCAATTGCCACTCCGAACAATTGCCACTAACGACACATTGATTTCTCTAATTTCATTGCCATTAAAGCAGTGGTTCTTAATCTTTTCCCTTCCACGCCTCCCTTACTTACTTGTCCTTTGTCATCAAGTCCCTTGAAAGGAAGTTATAAAAGCAAATATATTTATTGATAAATTTATTAATCATGCATTAGTGAGATGCTTGAGCACGCAAGGGCTCGCGTCACCCTGGAAATTTGTTGACGCCCCCTGGTGAGGCGTGCTGCCCCGGTTATGAACCACTGCATTAAAGCGATTTAAAATATAGAAGACAATGCAGCTGGAGTTATTTTTCGACGGACGGTGTTAGTAAAGAGGAACGTCAGAGAAAACTGAAGTTGACAAAACGAAGTCAACACCACAGGGCTGATCCATGGCAACAATAGTTAACATTTTAAGTCAGTTACTTGTCTTGCCCAACTTTTTGAAATCACGAGGACGTTTTCAACACTCCACAAATCAACAAAACGTGATGCTCAAACCATTTGATAGCCTTTCCCAAGTTTTAAAAGAACAACATATTTTATGCCAATGAAACATTTTTCACTAATGAAAACAACGCTTGAAATTGATGAGATGAAATTTAAAACGTTGCTTAATATTTGTTTGACAGATGACAACATATTTGAGATAATAATTGGACAAATTGTTAAATATTTTGCGTAGAAATGTGTTAAATCTGTTTTTGATTTGAACAAACTAAAATGGTTCCTGACATTATTTTAGATGTTAACAGTTTAAATACGTTCCTGAGATTTTGTTAGAAAGCCCACAGTGGCAGTTCATACTGTGACCGTTTACTCTGAGTCATACCGTGATTGTGATTTTAAACAGGTGTGCAAGCATGATACACTTCGCGCCATCTAGTTACTTTAACCAGTGAGTTTTCAAATATGAATACAGCCGTGCAGGTAATACTTGCTGACATCCACTGTTCAGGTATATTGCTTGAGTCCACAAGAAATGTTGCATTTAAGTGGAACAGAATTCAGTGCCTTTGAAATATTGCAAAGAAACTTATCAGCCTTTCTCACTTTCGATAGAAAATATTGCCTGATTTGTTAGTCTTTCATCAGTCGTAGTTGATCTGTGTAACATTTTGATTAACTTCAACTTGCTGAAGCTCCGTTCAACAGTATTGCGTACAACAGTGATCAACAAACTTTCGTTATGATGGCCCCAAACCCCCTTTCCCGTCGTAATTCAAAGCCATTGCAATGCTTATTTTTGAAAGCCCAACTGCAAACGTATGTTGTATTCAGTTACCTGTAGCATAACAATGCTATGTCAATTTCATAAACCCTGTAATGCCAAAAACAATACTTTGTCAACGTCAAACAATCAATGTTCTATAGTTGTGGCAGTAGCCTATGTTTTATCCCACGCAACAGGCGCAGCACTTTAGCTCTTACATACCACAGGGCTCGCAACAATAAGTGTTGCGCGTCCCAATAAGCAGTGCTGAAGAGTCCCCAATTGAGTCAAGGCCCAGAGTTTGTTGACCAGCAGTGTAGTGTTATTGATTAAATAACTGGATTTCTCATTAGTGATAACTGTAAAGTGTTGAGCTTTGATTGGACAACTCTGATGCAAGATACTCAGGATATTACAGGCGCGGGCTACAAGTACAATGATTCTATACCTTGGAAACCGGTTATTCTATTCTTGTACAGTAAGAAGATACACCATAGGTCTACAACAGTGGCGTAACTGATGAGAGTGCAAGAGTACGACCCTCCCCCTTGCCAATCTAAATGTAAAAACCGGGCCCCCATTGAGCTTAGATTTCGATATTCATTATTCTTTTGGTTTCAGGTATGTTGTTGTTTTTTGCCTTTTTAGGAAGTTGTTTGGACTGTTTTCCGGTGATTTCGTGTTATAGTATAGAAAGCCACATTCGGATACATTTTCATTTCCCATTGTTTCTGAGTGTTGTCAAGTGGGCCCCATTCAGTGGCCAGTGGGCCTCTTTCAGCTACATTTCCCTCTAGTTACACCATTGGTCTACAACTTAATTTTCCTGAAAATTTCCTTGTTAGAGATTAAAGACCTGCTACAAATGCTTACAATCAATTTGTATGCCGCAACGTTACCTACACAACTGCCAGCTCACCCAGGCAAATGCCGACAACGAAGCTATTCACAATGCATTTCGCAAGCTATGGGTCGCGGAAAGATCAATTTCTTTGACGTGTTATATAAATATGAATGTTCAAAGGGGAAATGTGTGAAATCAGCCCTTTTTGAGTTCAGTTCTGGTGTGTTTATATGCCGTTACAAATGGCCTCAGTCAGATTTGGGGCCCCTTTTTTACCAGGACCCCCGGCCTCCGGGGGTGCGGGGGCCTTACCCTGGCTCTTGTACCATCATTAGCGTTCTTAAGGTTTCTTTCATGAGTTGAGCTGAATTTGAAAAAATTGGCCTAAACCTATAGAAAAGTGTGACTTATAGTCATGGTTCCACTTAAGCTTACATCTAACCTAATTCGAATAGATTATGAGGGCTGAATATAAATCGTATACAAGAGGCTATTTGGACTGTATATCTTGAAATGCTCCACACACCATTCGCCCAGCCTGTGGATATCCATACACTTAAGTAATGAAATGCTATATTCTGCTACTTGCTGCTATTAAGATGAAAATAAAATGCTTTGCACCATGTTTATATCTTCATGAAACCACGCATTTTACTTCGCGCTACGTTCTGTTCGACCAGGTCTGAAATCAGGTAGAATTTTGCGTTTATCGTTTTTTTTTGCATTCAGTTCCCTTGAACGGCAACAGATTGCACTTTAACAATGACAATGTTTTTTGTGCAGATCACTTATAAGCAAATACTCATTCAAAACACAAAGCACTCAGTCATCTGCGGAGCAGACGGCCAGGTTCAGGAAATCGTTCATCTGGAACTTTCGCGAACACGAAAATAAAGAAATAAAAGGCCAAGCAGTCGCGAAGAAAAGAACAAAGCCGTCATGCCGCCGATATCTCGACCGAGGTTTTTCTATAAAAAAATCAAAGGTTTAACCAAATGCACTAAAGCATTTGTTCAAGCAGTGCTGAAAGAAGTTCGGTTAAAGCTATAAGCGTATACATAAGCAAATATGCTTCTTTAGAGACGCTCAAGAACTTGCACAAGAGTTCGTACTCGAACAGCACTGTCAGTGTACAGTACACCACAGTTTGGATTTTGTCATCTCCTGGGTTTACGTAAGCACTGTTTGCAGGTAAAGAAACTTTTGAATCGTTTTTAAGATAGCTTTCAGGTCGGTTTCTGACTTTAGCAACCTATAACTTTATACTTGAGGAATATTTCAATTTCAAATTCAAGACACGCGAAAATAGAAGTGCTGAGAACTATTTTAAATAAATTGCACAACTACACAAATCACAAAATGCATGAACTGGTACTTTCAAACTGATATGTCATTGTAGCTGAAAAAAATGCAGGATCTTTCAAAGTCTGTGCCAATTAGTGATGCAGCCGAGATGTTTGGAAACGAACGCCGGGATCTATATTTTCGCGCCTTTAACATTGTCACGCTGCGTGCCCGCGAGCGCGGTCGCTGCAATGCTGAGGGGACATTACGAAACGTGGGTCAACTATGTACATATTAACTTTATATCTATTGCTCTTTTTATTAAATCAAGTCCTCGCAAGGACCGCCTGATCATTTGGGACCGCAAAAGCCACTGCAGTGGCTCGAACGTACTATGTTAGTCAAAACTCACAAACCATTTGCTGTAGAGACTAGAGTCCTGCGCGGCTTGAAACTTTGTGTCCG
>Ga0210059_1005469_pt1 | contig 20450 bp, 15 predicted proteins | sample Ectturendosymbi2_FD_188042 | JGI IMG/M metagenome (GOLD analysis project Ga0210059, IMG submission 188042) | Ecteinascidia turbinata endosymbiont from Florida, USA - Sample 2 (SPAdes) (version 2) | ecosystem: Host-associated > Tunicates > Ascidians > Unclassified | place: Key West, Florida...
ATTAAATATTTTTATGAATGAATTACAAACACTTTTAATTGTATTAGATGGCTTTGGAATTGGCAAAGAAAATGCAGGTAATGCAATTTATAATGCTAAGATGAAGTTTTTTAATTCATTAAAACAAAAAAATCACTATCTAACTTTACATGCTTCTGGAAATTATGTAGGTTTACCAAAAAATCAAATGGGAAGTTCAGAAGTTGGTCACATCCACATTGGTGCTGGTAAAGTTGTGCGCTCTTCTTTAAAATTAATTAATGATTCTTTAGCTGATAATTCATTTTTTAAGAATGTTGAAATCAATAATGCAATTGAATATGCCAAAAAAAATAATTCAACATTTCATATTTGAGGATTATTATCAAATGGAGGTGTGCACTCTCACATTAATCATTATTTAGCAGCTTTAAAATTAGCATCTTTAAAAAATATCAAAAAAGTTGCTCTTCATATTGTTGGTGATGGAAGAGATACAAAACCAAAAATGCTTTTAGAATTTGTAACAACACTTCAAGAAAAAATTAAAGAATATAATTGCGGTGTAATTGCAACAATTTCAGGTCGATTTTACGCAATGGATCGCGATAAAAGATGAGAAAAAGTTCAAAAAGCATATGATGTTGTAGTTAATCGAAAAGGAAATAGCTTTATTGATCCTAAAAATTATATTGAAAGTGAATATTTAAATCTTCGCTATGATGAATTTTTAATGCCTGCATTTAATTTAAATTTTGATGGCCAAATAAAGGATAATGATTCTTTGTTTTTTGTTAATTTTCGACCAGATCGTGCAATTCAATTAGCTTCATGTTTAAGTAATGATAATTATTTTTTTACACCAAAAAAAAGAATTAAAAATTTATATTTTGTGTGTATGGTTAAATATTCAAATCTTGTTAACACAAATCATTTTGCATTTAAACAAGAAATTGTCGAAAATCCAATTGGAAAAATAATTGCTAATTCAAATTTAAGTCAATTAAGAGTTGCTGAAACTGAAAAAATTGCTCATGTTACTTATTTTTTAGATGGTGGAAATCATTTAAATTTTAAAAATGAAAAAAAATTATTAATTCCATCCCCAAAAGTTAAAACTTATGATTTACAACCAGAAATGTCTGCATATTTAATAACTAAAGGATTAATTAAAGAATTAAAAAATAATTTTTATAATTTTACTTGTTTAAATTTTGCTAACGCTGATATGGTTGGTCACACTGGTAACTTAAAAGCAGCCATTAAAGCAAATCAAGTAATTGAAGAATGCATTAAAGAAATATTTAATTTTTGTAAAAAACAAAAAATAAACATCATTATTAGTGCCGATCATGGAAATGCAGAAGTGATGTTAGATCAAAATAACAAAATTAATAAAAAACACACATGTAATATTGTGCCTTTTATTTTTTATGATTTTAATCAAAAATGAATTGTTAAAGCGCAAGAAAAAGATTTTTCAATTGCTAATATCGCGCCAACAATTTTAGATTTATTAAATATTAAAATACCAACTTCAATTACTAAAACTAGTTTAATTAAAAAAGCAAATTAAGCTAAAAAATAAAGACTTTTTAATTTTGGATTTAATTTTAAATATTGTTTTTTTAAATTGCTTTCAAATTCTAAATCTTTATTATTTCTGATTCCACGTGCAAAAACAGTAATTTTATTTTTAAGGCTAAAACTTGCAAACAATTCTTTGCAAATTAAAATATGACTTTTTTTAAATTTAAAATTTTCTTTTTTTAAAAACAAAATAATTTCTTTTTTTCTTTTTTTTAAACTATGGTTACTAGTTTTTGATTTATTTAAAGCAACAACAATATAAATTTCTTTTTGTTTAAAAATATTATTAAGTTGTTTTAAAACATTAAAATGGCCACTATGGAACAAATCAAAACTTCCAACAAATGCAATTCGATTCTTTTTCTTCATTTTTAATATTAGATTTTGGTAATTCTTATATCAAAGGATATCTTTTAACTAAATTTAATTATAAATTAAAAATCTTAATAAAATTAAGTGAATTTAATTTAAATTTTTTAATTGTGCAAATAAAAGCTTTAAAAATTGAAAAAATATTTTACGCTTTAAATAACATTAAGTATCGTTTTTTGATTAAAAAAATAATTTTAAAGTTAAAACTTAAACTAATTAATTTAAATAATTTAAATTCAATTAAAAAATATTTTTCTTACGCGCCAAAAGAATTAGGAATTGATTTAAAAATGCTAATTATTGGAGCTAGGGAATATGGAAAAAATGTTATTGTTGTTAATTTTGGAACAGCTTTAAGTATTTTAACAATAATTAATTATAAATTTATTGGTTGTTTATTAACTTCAGGAATTAGCTTAAATAAAGATGCTTTAGCATTAAAAACTAATTTAAAAATTGAAAAGTTACAATATCAAAATAATTTAATTATTGCTAATAATACTAAAAATGCTTTAAATTTAGGATTAATTAATTTTCATTACCTTGCAATTAAAGCTACAATTAAGAAAATAAAACAATACTATTTAGATAAAGAATTTAAAATTATTTTTACTTCATATCAAAAAAAATATTTTTATTTTGATAAAAGTGTTATTTTTGATTCTTACTTATTTATTAAAGGAGTTCAAAAATGTTTATTTGATTAAGACATGCATTTAGTTATAGATGTTATAAAGAATATAAAAGCAAATTATTTTCATCAAACAAAGATATAAATTTAAACCAAACATTACAAGAGCAAAAAGAAAATCAAGAAAATTTAAATAAAAAATTACAAGATCAAGAAGTAAAACAAGCAGAAAGATTTACTTCTCTTTTTAAAGATATTGAAAACATCAAAAAAACAATTGAAGATAAATACACTGAAACTGAAAAAAAAATGATTGATGCTTTTGGTTCAACAAGTGCTAAAATTAAGGAACTAGAGGATCATACTAATGATCAAATTAAATCAACAAAAAAAGATTTACAAAGTGATTTTTTAAAAAACCAAGCAGATCTACGAGATAGAATTTCTAAATCCAAAGTAGATATGCTTGATAAAATTCAAAATTCTAAAACTGAAACAATGCAAAGAATTCAAAATTCGCAAACCTTATTACAAACCGATTTAGAAAAAAACAAAAGAATTATTGACAAAATTGAAAAAATATTTTATGGTTCTAAATCTTATGGAACAAGTGGTGAATTATATTTAGAAACAATAATTGCTGAAGTATTAGGAACTCAAAATAAAAACTATTTAGTATGAAATAAACAATTTCAAATTAATAAAGACAAAGTTGATTTTGTAATTTGACATCCTTTTTTAAATAACAAATACATTCCAATTGATTCTAAATTTCCCTTGACAATTTTAAAAGATGATTGCAAACGAAGTGAAAAAATAATTCGTGTTAAAAAAATGATTAATGATATTTCAAGTAAATATGTAATTAATAATGAAAATTGTGTTGGATTTGCATTTTTATTTATTCCTTCAGAAAGCATTTTTAATGAATTGCTTGCAAATTACTCAGAGTTATTTACATATGGAAATTCTAAAAAAGTTTACATAACTTCACCAACAAATATTTTAGCAACAATTTCACTTTTTATTGAAGGGACTAGAGATGTTTATTTAACAAAAAATTTAACAAAGGTTAATAAAAATATTAAAATGTTAGCTTCTGATTACGATCGAATTAACAAAAGATGAATTGATCATAAAAAATATTTTGAAAAAATTTCAACTTCAATTGAAAATATTGATACTTCTTTTGATAAGATTCATAAAAAATCATTATTAGTTACCAAACAAATTGAAAAAATTGAAACGCCAAAGCAAGATGAAATTATTAATCCAAAATTAAATGAAAGTAGTTCAAATTCAAAAAAATAATTAATATTTCAAATATAAATTTTTACATATTACATAAAAATAAAAAATTATTATTATAATAAAATTAAAATAAATTTTTAATAAGGAAATTAAGAACAAAATGAAAATACGATATATTTACGGATCAGAAATATTAGATTCTAGAGGAAACCCAACAATTCAAGTTGAATTAGGAACAGATAATTGTGATGCTATTGCAAAAGTACCTTCAGGAAAATCTACTGGTCAAAAAGAAGCAGTTGAATTAAGAGATGATGATAAGAAAAGATATCATGGTAAAGGTGTTTTAAAAGCTGTTAAAAACGTTAATGAAATCATAAATAAAGAAATAATTAAAAATGATTTTTTTGCTGATGAACAAAATGAAATTGATCAATTTTTAATTGAATTAGATGGCACAAATAATAAAGCAAAACTTGGTGCTAATGCTATTTTAGGAGTATCAATGGCATCTGCTCGATGCGCAGCTAAAGAATATGGAATGCCTTTATATAAATATTTAGGTGGAGTTAGTGCTAATTGTTTACCAATTCCAATGTTAAACATTATTAATGGTGGTGAACACGCTGATAATAGCATTGATTTTCAAGAATTTATGATTGTGCCATTAGGTGCTAAATCTTTTAAAGAAGCAATTAGATGATCATCTGAAACATTTCATGAATTAGAAAAAATTTTAAAATCAAAAAATGAACCAACAACTTTAGGTGATGAAGGTGGATTTGCTCCTAATATCACAACAAATCAAGCAATTGAATTAATTTCACAAGCAATTACAAATTGTAATTATAAATTAGGAAAAAACGGAATTGCAATTGCAATTGATTGTGCTGCTAATAGTTTTTATGATGAAAAAGAAAAATTATATAAATTTCATGATGAAACTAATTTAAATTCTGAAAAGAAAATTTCAAGAACAAGTAAAGAATTAGTTGCATATTTAGGTGAATTAATTAATAAATATCCCCAAATTATTTCAATTGAAGATCCTTTTTATGAAAAAGATGATGCTGGATTTAAAGAATTTACAAAATTATATGGTCATAAAATTCAAATTGTTGGTGATGATATTTTTGTTACTAATCCTAAAATTACAAAAAAAGGAATTGAACAAAAATTAGCAAACTCAGTTTTAATTAAAGTAAATCAAATTGGAACAGTTTCTGAAACTATTCAAACAATTAATTTAGCTAAGAATAATAATTGAACAACTGTTATTTCACATCGATCAGGAGAAACAACTGATACATTTATTGCTGATTTAGCTGTTGGGTTTAATAGTGTTTATATTAAATCAGGATCAATGTCAAGATCAGAGCGTGTTGTTAAATATAATCGTTTAATGGAAATTGAAGATGAATTAGGAGATAGCGCAACTTATCAAGGAATAGCAATGGTTAAAAAATTAAATAAAAATGCTTAAAAATGTTGCAATTTTAACTTCAGGTGGTGATGCTCCTGGAATGAATGTTGTTTGTAGTATCGCAATTAAATATCTAATTTCATTAAATATTACACCTTATCTTATTTATAACGGATTTAAAGGAATCATTAATAAAGAATTTAAAAAAGGAAGCATTAAATTTGCAAATCACATTTTTAATTTAGGTGGTTCAATTATTAAAAGTGCTCGCTTTGTTGAATTTGAACAAAAGAAAGTTCAAGAACAAGCAGCACAAAATTTAAAAGAATTAGGAATTGATGCTTTAATTGTTGTGGGAGGAGATGGTTCTTTTATTGGTGCATCAAAATTAGAACAATTCAATATTAAATGTATTGGAATTCCAGCTTCAATTGATAATGATATATGCGCTAGTGAATATAGTATTGGTTTTGATACTTGCTTAAATACGATAAAAAAAGCAATTATGCAAATTTATGATACTTCTTATTCACATCATCGTTGTATGATTATTGAAACAATGGGTCGAAATTGTGGTGATTTAGCTTTTTATGGTGGTTTAGCAACAAATGCTAAAATTATTATTATTTCAAAATTAAAAATAGCTAAAAAAGATTTAATTGCCAAAATAAAGCAAATTAAAGAATTTGAAAATATAATTATTGTTGTTTCTGAGCATTTATATGATTGTGTTCAATTAGCTAAAGAAATTGAACAAGAAACAAAAATTGTAACTAGAGCTAATGTTTTATCTCATATTCAAAGAGGAGGCGCTCCTAGTGCATTCGATGCTATTTTAGCAACAAAATTAACAATTTTTGCAATTGAGCAATTAATTATTAAAAACAAAAGTAATGTTTTTGTTGGAATTAAAAACAATTGTTTAATTACAACTCCAATTTCTGAAAATACCAATGTTAATGATTCGAAAACAAAACAATTTCAAAAATATTTAAAAACTTGAAATTTAATTCAAAATATTAAAAATTAAATAGGAAAAAAATGAACATAAAAAAAATATCAATGGTTCATAAAAGAACAAAAATTATTGCTACAATTGGACCTAGTTGTGAAGCAAAAGAAAAAATGTTAAAGCTTTTTTCACTTGGAGTTAATGTAATAAGATTAAATTTTTCTCATGGTGATTATGAAGAACATTTAAAAAGAATTGAAATTACAAAAGAATATAATAAAAAAACACTGCGCCCAATATCAATTCTTTTAGATACAAAAGGACCTGAAATTAGAGTTGGTAAAATCCATAATGGTCAAGAATTAATTAAAGCTAACAGCAAAGTTATTATTGATTCAAGTTTAAATGCTTATCAAAATGAAATGGGTGATAAAAATCATTTAACTGTTTCTTATGAAATGGCAAAGGATTTAAAGGTAAATGATTATGTTTTATTAGATGATGGTAAATTACAATTAATTGTTGAAAAAATCCAAGGTTCTTTAATTTATACAAAAGCATTTAATTCTCATTTATTAAAAACTAATAAAAGAGTTAACTTACCTGGAATTAATTTTACGCTTCCTTTTTTATCTGCTAAAGATAAAGAAAATATAACTTGAGGTGTTAAGCATGATATTGACATGATTGCAGCTAGTTTTGTTAATTGTAAAGAAGATATTTTAGAATTAAGAGCAATGTTAAAAGAATTAAATGCTTTAAATGTTCAAATTATTGCTAAAATTGAATCTCAATTAGGAATTAAAAACATTGATGAAATAATTGAAGTATCTGATGGGATAATGATTGCAAGAGGGGATTTAGGATTAGAAGTACCTTATTATGATGTTCCTTTCTTAGAAAAAGTAATTATTCGAAAATGTCGCGCTAAAAATAAAATTGTTATTGTTGCAACTCAAATGTTAGAATCAATGACATATAATCCACACCCAACAAGAGCAGAAGTAACTGATGTATATTATGCAACTGAATTAGGAGCAGATGCAACAATGTTATCTGGAGAAAGTGCAAGTGGTGATTATCCAGCAATTGCTGTTGAAACAATGGCAACAATTAATCAAAGAGCAGAAATGGAATTTTATTCTAAAATTTATTATGATAAATATTTAAGCGAAAAATCAAAAACTTATAAAAATTCTGAGCGTGAGCGAATTGCTTTAAAAATTGCCCAATTAACTAAGAATAATAAATATAAATTTGCAATTGTTTTTTCAACAACTGGAAAATTATTAAAAGTTGTTTCAAGTTTAAGACCTAACACTAATATTATTGGAGTTAGCAAAAATTCAAAATTAGCTACTTTCTTTGGTGTATGACACTCAATTACAATGGCAAATTCTGAAAATTATTTTAAAATTAAAGAAAATAATTTTTATGCAACAGTTTTAGCTAAAGCATATGGAGCTCAAAATAATGATTATGTTTTATTAGTTCGTAATGATTCAAATCAAGAACACATTACTGAATTTTTAATTAAGAATTAAATATAATAATGAATCCTTTTATAATTAGTTTAAAAAATAACACTCAAATATCTTTTAACAAACAAATATCAATTCAAGAATTAATAAATTCAAAATTACCTTTTTTAAAAAAAACTGCGCTTTTTGCAATAATTGATAATTCAAATTATGTTAATTTAAATACAATTTTAAATAAGAATGCAAGTTTAGTTGTTGTTACAACAAAACAAAGTAATTTATTTGAAAGTATTTTAAATAATGATGTTGCAAATTTAATTAGCAAAATAATTAAAGAATTAAATTTATTGCCAATTTTAAAACAAGGTGTTTTAAATTCATATTTTTATTTAGATTTTGAAAGTGATAATTTTAATTTCGAAAGTTTAAAGAATTTAAAATTAGAAATTTTAAATTTTATTAACAAAAATCCAATCCAAATAAAACAAATAACAAATCAATTAATAATTTCAAACATTAATTTTTTAAAAAACTTTGAGTTTTTAAAAGTATCAGCGCTATTTTCAAAAGAAAATAAAAACCTAAAAAGAATTCATGGCGTTTGTAGTTTAAAAAAAGATTTGTTAAAACAAAAAATAACAAAATTAAATAACCAATATCAAAAATCGCATCGTTATTTAAATAAAAATTTGTTTTTATATACTCTAATTCCTGAAATTGGAAGTGGATTTCCGTTTTTTTTACCAAACGGAGTTATTGTTAAAAATATAATTCGCAATTATTTAATTAAAGAAGAATCAAAAGCAGGATTTATTCATGTTGAATCCCCAATTTTAGCAAATCAAAAAATTTATTTAAAATCTGGTCATTATAGCCATTATAAAGAAGATATGTTTCCTGTTATTACAACAAGAAATAATGAAAAATTCATGCTTCGACCAATGACATGCCCACATCATATTCAAATTTTTAAATTTTTTCATTATTCATATTTAAATTTACCAATTCGATTCGCAGAGCATTCATTATTATTTCGCTATGAGCACTCTGGGGCATTAAGTGGATTAGAAAGAGTTCGAATTATGCAATTAACTGATGCTCATTTATTTGTTAATTTAAAATTATTAAGTCAAGAATTTAGTAATTGTTTTAATTTAATTATTAAGGTTTTAAAAAAATTCAATATTAAAATTGATAGTTTTCATTTTTGTAAACATGATAAAAATGATAAAATTAAATATTATCAAAATGAAAATATGTGAATTAAGGCCGAAAATCTTTTAGAAGATAGTTTAAAAAAATTAAACATAAAATATGAAACAAAAATTGGTGATGCTGCATTTTATGGGCCTAAATTAGATATTCAAATTAAAACATCATTAGAAAAAATAATTACAATTTCAACACTTCAAATTGATTTTTTAAGCGCTCAAAAATTTGATGCTTATTATATAAATTCAGAAAACAAAAAAGAATATCCAATTATTATTCATCGTGGATTAATTGGAACTTTTGAGCGATTTTTAAGTATTTTAATTGAACAAAATAATGGTTTATTACCTTTATTCTTAGCGCCAATTCAATTTATAATTTTTAAAATCACATTAAAAAAAGAAATAAATGAATATGCACTAGATTTTTTTAATTATTTATTAAAATATGATTTTAGAGTAATTTTAGGTGATGATACAAAAAGATTAAATCTTCAAATTCGAAACGCAACTTTAAGAAAAATAAATTATTTTATTTTTATTGGTGAAGAAGAATTAAAATCAAAAACAATTAGTTTTCGAAAAATTAATCAAAAAAATAATTTAAAAATCCCTTGAGATGATTTTAAGAATTTAATGCTTAAAAAAGTAGCAATTTAATTAATAATAATTTATAATAACTAAATTATAATAAAGGAAATATTTGCAAAAAAAAAGAAAATTTGTTCGTAAAATAAACTTTAAGTTAAATAATAATATTAGATTTAAAAAACTTTTAGTAATTGATGAAGAAGGCAAAAATCATGGTATTTTAGAACTAGATATTGCCTTGCAATTAGCAAAAAGTAAAGGTTTAGATTTATTATTGGTATCAAATAGCGATTCAAAGCCAGTTGCTAGAATTTTAAATTATGGTAAATACCAATATAAAATTAAAAAGAAACGCAAAAAAACTAAAACAAGACAAGTTCGTGAAGTTAAGTTTAAAATCACAACTGATACTCATGATTTAAATGTAAAAATTGCAAAAATTAAAAAATTTTTACTAGATAATGATATGGTTAAAGTTTCAATTCGATTCAGAGGACGTGAAGTAACAAGAAAAAGTCTTGGCTTTGAATTAATGAAAAATATTTTTGCTCAATTAAGTGATATTGCAATAATGGAAAAAAAACCAACCCAAAATAATATGCTTTTGGATATGTATTTAGTTAAAAAAAAGGTAATAGTTAATGAAAATTAAATTTAAAAATAAAAAAGCATTAACAAAAAGAGTTTCAATAAATAAAAATGATACTTGAAAAAGAAAAAATGCTTTTAAATCTCATTTAGCAAAATCAAAAACAAAAAAACAAAAATTACAATTATCAAAAACAAAACAATTTCATAAAAGCGATATCAAAAGATTAAAAAACGCTGTTTTAAGAAAAGGAATTTAAATTATGAGTTATGCTAAAAACGTTGTTGCAAGACATAAAAAACGCAAAAAAGTAATTAAACAAGCTAAAGGATATTTTGGTGCCAAATCAATATCTTATAAAAAAGCTAAAGAACAATTAATGAAATCTTATTTTTATGCATATCGTGATCGCAAACAAAGAAAAAGAGATTTCAAAAAATTATGAAACATTAGAATTAGCGCTGCTTGTTTAAATCATAATCTTTCTTATCATGATTTTGTTCATGCTTTAAAGGTAAACAAAATAATTTTAAATCATAAAATGTTATCCTTGATTGCTCAAAAAGATCAAGATTTATTTGCCAAAATTGTTAAAAAAATTTCTTTAAAATAATTTAAAAAAATGAAAAATTTTTTTTTATTTTTTAAAAACGGACTGGGAATTTTATTTCAAAATAAATGACAATTATTTTTTATTTCGCTTTTAACCTTTTTAATTGCAGGTTTTTTTGCTGGTGGAATTACAACAATTTTAGAAATTAATGAAAATAATTCCAAAATTGCTCAAAAAAATAATAATTATTTAGCTTATTCAAATCAACAAATTTTTGGTCAAACAAAAACTTCTGTTAATCAAAAAGCAACAAATCAAATAAATTTCATTGCTGATTTATTACCCTCATATTTTTTAAGAACACACGATAATATTACAACTCCGTTTTTAGAAACAAACCCTAATGTAAGAGCAAACCTTTTTAACAACTCTAATTTATTATCATTAAATCCTTTTTTTAAATTTATTAATTTTCAAAATTGAAAACAATATTGAAGCTTTCCGCAAACATTTCAAACACCTGATAAAAATTACAATTACAATCCTTTGCTAATTAGGTATAATAATGGTTGAAATACTCAATATCAAATAAGTAATGTTGATAATAATCGTTTAATTTGAGCTTCAAATAACTTTCCAATTAAAATAATTTCAAAAATTAATGGTTTTCAATTTAATAAATTTGAGCAAAAATTAAATTCAATTATTCAAACAAGTATTTTTAATGCTCTTAATAATAAAACAAATCAATATTTAAATGATAATTTAGGAATTGCAAGATATTCTCTTATTTTTTTAGAAGCGCAAAAAAAATATCAAGCTTTAAAAAAAATAGATCCTAATAATTTAGCTTTAAAGAATCAAGAAAAGTTTTTTAAAAAAAATAATATTTTAAGCAATTACATTAATTCAATTGCAAATTGCATGAGTTTATATATTAATCAAGAATTAATTAATTGAGTAAATAATCTTGTTGTTTCTTTAACAAAACAACAAGACAAAAATAATTTAATAAGCGATATTAAAAATGGTGATGGTGAATATAATTATTATAAAAATAAAGCATTACCGTTTTTTATTCATGATTTTTCAACATCTTCACAAACAATTGAAGATAACGCATATAATTACACTAGTTTAAGTCAAGTTCAAAATCTTTGAGAGCATTTAAGTTATAGTTTTATTTTTGGTTTAGATGGAAGAACAACATCGTATCCATTACCTGATCCTGCAAATGCTGCAATTAAAATTTCAACATTATCAAGACCAATTTTTCAAAATAATATTTATGATCCAAACCATTCAATGAACAATGTTATTATTAACAATGTTGGAGTTGAAGTTACTAAAAATTTCATAACAACTAACACTAATATAAGTTGTGCTCAGCAAGGAAGTAAAGGTTTGTTTTATAAAATATATAAAAAAAATTCAAAATCAAATCAAATTAAATGAAGTTTAGATAATTCAAGCCAGTATTTATTTGGTTATGCTAATTATAAATATTGGTTTATGTTATATTTTAAAACAACAATTCTTGATCATTATGCGCTGATTGCTGATTTAAATGATTTAAAATATCATTATTTTTTTGAAACAATATATACTGATAATTATCTTAAGAAAACATTTGTTGTTAAAACAATTACTGATTCAATGGAACCGCAACAAAATAATGCAATTGTTAAAAACGCAACATTTGAAAACAATTTAATTATTTATCAAGGAATTCATCCGAACGAAAAAAATCAAGTTGTTATTTCTCCAGAATTTTCGCATAAAAACAATTTTGGATTAAATCAAAGCGTTGATATTTCTTCTCATATTGGTTTGTTAAAAATTGTTGGTGTTGGATTAATACCGTTAGATTTTTTTCCTGGTGTAAATTCCCAAATTAATTTAAACTCTGAAGATAATGGAATAATTTATGCAGATTCCCAAACTGTTTTTGATATTTTCTTGTGGCAAAAAATTCAATCTGCATTTTTACAAGGCTTTTTTTCAATCAAAAATAATGCTGAAAACAAAACAACTTCACTATTAAATTTAAAAGCTTTTTTAAAAAGTAATCCAGATGCAATGCAGGATTCATTAGCTTATATTAAAAATAATTATGTTAACAATGAAAATCAAAAATTTAACCAAAACCAATTAGATCCAAATAATGTTTATCAAGATTTTTCTACTTCAACATATAATGAATTTAACAATATTGTTTGAAACAAAGTTTACTTTGGTTTTGCTTTAGTTTTTGCAATTATTTTTGCTTTTAGTTTTATTACATATTTAATTTCAACATATTTTGTTTCAAATCAAAATATTAAAAATCAAAGCAAACAAATTGGAATTGTTAAAAGTTTAGGAACAAAAAATATTCAAATTTTAGGAATTATTTTACCAATTTTAATTTTTGTTATTATGATAATTCCAATTGGATGAATTGCTGGAATTGGTTTGCAAACAATTATCATTCGAAATTTTTCTGTTTTTTATGCCCTCCAGATAAATTCAATTTATGTTTCAATATATTCATTATTATTAACTTTTGCATTTACTTTAATTCCTTTAATAATTTTTTTATTAGGATCAATATTATTAATTCTTCGCAAAAATATTTATAAAATTAATAACGTTAATTTTTCAGTTTCGTTATCAAATTTAAGAATTAATGAAAAAGTTAATACTTTTATTTCGAAACAAAAATTTAGAGTTAAGTTATTTATCAACATTTTTACAATGTCGTTATATAAAATAATTTTAATTGGAATTGTAATATTTTTAGCTTCAATTATTATTTCAGCATCTTTATTTATTCCGAACGCTTTATCGACAATGGCTAATTCATATTTTAAAGCTTCTAAATTTGATAATCATTTTGATTATAATTCCCCAAGTTTTAATAACCCGGTTTCTAAAATTGCTTTAAATATTTGGCCAAAAACAAAAACTATTGATCAATTTTATAAAGTTGATCAAAAAGATCCTTCCAAAAATAATTTTAAAAATTTAAATGATTTTTTTCTATTTAATTCAAATTCTTCAGCTGTTCCTCCTTATGTAAAATTATCTAATAGTCAAAATTGATATTGAACTCCACAAGCATTAACTAAATTAAATCCAAGTGAGCTTGAAGTAAATTTAATTAATTTGTTATCAAGCAATTTTAATTTTGCGAATTCAAAAAATTTTTCAATTGCTGATATTGATTATTTATTAAAATACATGCAAGATCCAAACACTCCTAATAAAACAGCTAAAACGCAATGTTATGATAATCTTAATTTAATTGTTAATAAAATTGTTCCTCAAATTTTAAGAAGTATTTTTGTTTATTATACTCAAGCTCAAGCTAAAAGTTGAAAAGATGATATAAATAACATTATTTTATCAACTCTGCCTCAATATGTTACAAAATATATTACTTCACCATTTAAAAAAGAAATTTTTTCATTTGGTTGAAATAATACAACATATATTCCAGGTTATGATGATTTAAGTACCCAAATTAAAACACAATTATGAAAAGGAAATAAAAAAAATTCTAAATTTAACATCGATGGATTTGGATTAGAAAAAACACAAAAATCAATTGAAATTGATCCTAGTTTAAATAATATTTTATATGGGCCAATGGATCAAAAAGCATTACAAGAATTAAGTGATCCTTCAAAAAATAAAGCTACTATTATTGTTCCAATTGTTGTTTCAAAAAAAGCACAAATTGTTAATAAATTATCAATTAATCAAATTTTAAATTCAACTCGAACAACTCAAACAATAATGTATAATGATGGATCTAATAATTTTTATCCGATCAATCCTAAATGATGAATTTATGATGATTCTAGTTATGGTAAAGATCTTTTTGATAATAGTAAAAACAACGATAAAATTTTATTATCAAATTTAGATATTTCTAGATTTCATTCAGGTTCTGCTTATTCAAATAATAAAGATATAACAGCTCAAGAAGGATTTACTCAGGTTGCCCAAATTAACAATCAATTTAAAGAGCAAACTAGACCATATTATAATTGAGAAAATGTTGAATTGCTTTTGCCAGCAAGTGGTCCTCATGCAATTAATATTGATTTTTACAAACAAGAGGCAAACAATTTTAAAACAGATTTTAAAAGTGATCAAACATTTAATTTAGGGAAAATTCCAATCGAATCTTATCCTCTAACATCAAAAAATAATCAAGAATTTTATGTTCTTCATCCATTTTCATTTAGTAAAAATTCTCAATTTACAAACCAACCTTTAAGTACATTAGTAACACCATTAATAAATTTATACGATCGATTTAGTGAAAATAACGTTTTAAAAACTGATTCCTATCCCTTAAATAATATTCCAAGTTCTTTTTTTAGTAATTACAATTTAAACTTAAACAACGCAAACATTGAATACAAAATTGTAGGTGTTAATAATGTTTACGATAATAGTTCATTTTATTTAGATCAAAATCTTGCTAATAAAATTTTAGGTTTTCCTAATACTTTAACTAATCAATATAATTATAAAATTTTTTCAAAAAATAATGCAACAGGGCAAATTGATAAATTTAATAGTCCTAAAACAACTTCATTTTCAAAAACAGATTTAAAAATTCAAGACCCAAACAATTTACCTCACGCTTGGTTTAATACAAAGTTTTCAAATGTGCAAACACCTTATGATATTTCTTCAAATATTTCTTTACGTGGTCAAAATGGAAACGATTCAATTTATTGATTATCTCATTTTGAAAATTTATTAGTTAATAAAATAGATTTATTTTCTCATCGAGTTCATTTTATTATAACAGCTGCTGAAGGTGCATTAACAATTACAACAATTCTAATTGGTTCTTCATTTATTTGTGCAATTATTTTAAGTTTTTTAATTTTTGAAATGTTTGTTGATGACTTTAGAAAATTTATGATTTTAATGCGTGCTGAAGGTTATAAGATTAGCGAAATTTTAAATAATACTGTTACAATCTTTTTACCAATTATTTTATTAACAGCAACACTAGGTTATTTATTAGTTTATTTTATGATTAATTTAACAATTAAAATCTTAAGTAATCAAAATATCTTTTTATATTATGGATTCCAATTATGAACTATTTTAGTAACGCTCGGAATTATTTTATTTATTTATTTAGCAATATGATTGATTGCTAGAAGAAGATTGAAAAAATTTGATTTTAAAGAGATTCAAGTTTCTTAATACAAATTTATATTTTAGTTTAAAAAAATAGCTTATTTAAAAGCTATTTTTTTTTTAATTTAATTCTATATTACATCATGAAGCGAATTTAAAAGTTTTAAAATATAAATTTTTCTAAAAGGTTTATATCTTAAAAAATTATTGATAAATTCTAAAATTAAATTTTGAACTAAAAAAATTGTTTTAGAGTTTTTAATTTCAATTTTTGTTTCTAATTTTAAAAGAATATACATTAAAAATTCTTTTAGATTTGCTAAGTTTATTAATTTTTCATATAGTAAAAAAATTTGATTTTTATTTTTAGGATTTAAAAAATTAAAAAACAATTCAAAATTTTTTTTATTTTCTTCATTTTCTTTAGTTAAAGAATAATTTAAATTTAAAGCATCAAAGCGAATTAAACGTGATTTTAAAGTTTGCAAAACATTATTTCAATTTAAACACAAGAATATTAAATAAGTATCTTTATTTAAGTCTTCAACCCATTTTAAAATTGAATTTTGAGCAATTTCGTTTAATTTTTCTAAACCATTAATAACATAAACTTGTTTTAAATTGAACAAATGAAAATAATTGCTATCAAATATAAAATTTAATAGATCTTGTTTGGAAATATTTTTCTTAAAATCACCTAAATATTTAATATTTATTAATTCATAATTTAATATTTTTTGACAAAACAAACATTTATTAATTTCATGATTTAAAGAATTAAAATTAACACAATTTATTTTAGCTAAAAAAAGAAATAAATAATTATTTAAACTTTCAATATCTTCGCCAACAATTATTGATTTTTTAGGAATATGATTGATGTTTAAAGTATTAAATTTGTTCATTTAGTTTTTGGTTAATAATATTTAAACATTGTTTAAATACATCTTCAACATTATTATTAGCATCAATTAAATATACGCGATTTGTTTCGCTTTTACTTAAATTAATATAAAAATTAGCAACTTTGTTAAAAAAAACTTCATTTTGCATATCAATATCTAATCGATTTTTATTTTTTGATAAAATTCTTTTTTTCATTTCTTGATAAGAAATATTTAAAACAATTGTTATTTGAGGTTTCTTAATTTTTAAAACTTTAGTTTGCAAGTTTAAAATATAATTACTATCAAGATTTCGACCATTGCACTGATATGCTAAGGTTGAATCTAAAAAACGATCACACAAAACAAGATAATTTTTTTTTAGTTTTGGCAATATCACATTAAAATAATGTTGATATCTACTAGCAATATATAATAAAGTTTCACTTCAAGGTAAAACATTTAAATTTTTATTTAATAAAATTGCTCTAATTTTTTCAGAAACAATTTCGCCTCCTGGTTCCCGACTTAAAAAAACCTTTAGGTTTTGATTTTTAAAATAATTTAGAAGTTTTTTTAAAATTGTTGATTTCCCGGATTTATCAACACCTTCGATACTAACAAACATTTTTATTTAACATCCTTTCGATTCATAAAAGCTTTTTTAAAAGTATATTGATCTAAATATGAAACAGCAGATCCTTTTGATATTCCTTTTGCTAAAGAAGTAATTTTTAAATTAGGAAATTGTTTTTTTAAAACTGAAAATAATAAATTTTTAGTTAATTCACCTTCGGCAGTAAAATTAAACATTAAAATTATTTCATTAATTGAAGGGTTGTTTTTAATAAAAGCAATTAGTTTTTGAATTGGTAATTTTTTTAAAGTAATATTTTTAGAAATTGAAATTTCTTTTTCAAAATTAAAAAACAAACTTGTTTTAAATTCGTTTTTAATTAAGTTTAAAAAAACATTTAATGAATTTATAACAAGTAAACGATTTTTAAAACTTAAAACATTTTCACAATTAAGACATTTATTTAAATAAATTAAACACAAACAATTAGGGCATTTTTTAAAACAAGAATTTATTGTTTGCAAAGTTTTAATTAAATCTTCAATTTTAGAATTGTTTTCAATTAAATCTTCAAAAAATTTTTGTGCTGTTTTGATGCCAATAGTTGGTAATTGAGCAAAATTTTTAATTATGATGTCAAAAATTTTTCAAAAACTAGTTTCATTAAATTCACGCATTTAATTATTTAAATAAAAATACAAAATTACTTTTATTAATTATATAAAAATTAAAAAAAGATTATTTGAATAATTTTAAATTGAAAAAAGGTTTATTTTTTAAAAATAAACCTTTTTTGTTTTTAAAGTAAATTAATTAAAATTGGGTACTTGATAAATCTAAAATTGAATTGTTATTAACTAAATTTAATTCCTTTTTAAAAGATAATTTAAATTTTTTTGATTGAACTTTATCAAAAATTCGCTTTATAAAATTAATATTTTCTTGATCTGAAGTATTAGTATCAACTCAAATATAAGGTTTTAATTCACTATAATAATATCAAGTAGTAAAATCCTTGTAATTCTTTGGATTATATTTAATTGAATTTTTGATTCCAGAAAGCAAAGGCTTGCCTTCCTTGCTTATTGCTTTTGAATCATTTCAGCGAGTTTTTACATAATTTAATCCAGTTAATAAAAATTTAAGTTGTTTATGATTAACAAGAAAATCTTCACTATTACTATTACCAACAATCATTTCTTTTAAATTGAAATTACTTTGGTATTTAAAATTACTTTGATGATTTTTTGTTAAATTAGAATAACTTAATTTGGAATTTTGAAATTTAAAATCACCAGCATAATTTTGATTTAATGCTGGATTTTTAATTTGTTTAATTAAATCAACTCAATTTTGATTACTTAAATATAAATTATTGCTATTAACATTATTTTTAGCTAAGATTTGTTTAACTGAAAATTGAGGATTTGGCATATTAGCAGCTGCTACCATTTGTTTTCAAGTTGTTGGGTTAACAATTAAATTAAAGTTATTGTTACTTCCAGATAATAAATTATATTGATTTTGTAAATCAGCGCAAAGATTTGGGATAGTTTTTTTATTTGGTGATATTGCATGTAAAGGTTTAAAATCAACAACTTTTTGATTTACTTTTCCAAATCAAGGTTTAAAAAATTGACCTTGAAATTGAATTTGAGAGCTTTTTATTTGTCTAAATAATCTAGTTTTTTTATCAAATCTTAATTTACCTAAACTTCAAGCTCCTTTAGGAGATAAATTACCAATATTTATTTTTCAATTATTAACTTTTTTTAATTCTATTGAAATAAAAATTGGGATTGCAATTGAAAGAGTAAGAATTATTATTTGAATAATTCATCCAATTATTGGTACACCTACAGCTGCAGCGCCTGCTTCTGATGCATCCTGAGCAATTTGAGATGCAAGAGAATCAGCGCCCTCTGTTTCTAACATCATAGCTACATCATCATTTGCATCAATTGTTGTATCAACACTAGTTTCATCAGCATTTTCATCAAATGTATCTAAATTTTTTTGAGCTTTTTTTGAAGTATTGCCACCAAATCAAGTTCGATCATTTCCTAGTAAATCTTTTTCTGGATCGTAGCCCAATTTTTCTTTTCCAAATCTAATCATTGCTTGTTTAACAATTGTTGCATATGTTGAGTTTTCATAAGGATTTACTTTCATTAAATCAGCAAAAGCTTCATTTAATTTTTCTTCGAATTGAATAAATTCCTGATCACCAAATTGCTTTGTAAATAAATATTGTACATCTGGGTATTCAAATTCAGATTGCATTGCACTACGATTTGAAAATAAGTAGTTAATCATTTTACCAAAACTTCAAGCATCTCAGGGTTCTTCGTTTAATTTGTTTTTTGAATTTAAACTTGCTTTACCGTTTTGAAAACCTAAAGTTAAAAGATTTGTCATTGCAGCTGAAGCATTTAAATTATGTAAAATATTTTGGGTTAATAATTTTGAACCACTTTCAAAATTAATTCCACTTCAAGAAACATTTAAAGAAAAACCATCGTTTTTTGAATCCTTAAAATTTTTCAAAAAACTATTTAAAGAATTTTGTCTTGTATTGGTATTTAATGTGATAACACTTTGATTATTTACTTTTAAATTTTTAGCATTTGCGCTTAATAATTTACTTCTTGAAATAATAAAACCATTAGGATTAAAATTTAGGGCATTGTTATTAAAAAAATGATTTAAAAACGCTAAATTATAATCAATTATTGAATTTTGTTGATTTTTATTTTTAATTGCAATCATTTTTGAATAATCTTGAACATCTAAATAAGTATCAATTTTACTCTCGTGATGCTTTAAATCATAATTATTTAAATTGTTAATTGAAGAAGTTAATTTTAAACTTGTTTTATCATAAGCAATACTTTTAAGTAAAACATCGTTAAAATAACTAGTTTCAGGATCATTTGCTAAATAAGGGAATTTAGAGTTTTTAAAAAATTTTTTTGTTATTTTATTGTTAGGTTGATCTTGATATAAAAAAGATAAAGATGTATTTTTTAATTTTAATTTTGTTTTTAAATTAATGAATAAATTGTTTGTTTTAAAGACTAAATTAGTATTTATAATTGATGTTGAAAAAATTACATTTATTGAAAATATCGATAATAAAATTTTCATTTTTTTCCTTGAAATAAATAAAATATAAAAATATTTTTTATTTAAAAGAAATGTTTTTTTCGGCACTT
>Ga0210059_1005470_pt1 | contig 20448 bp, 13 predicted proteins | sample Ectturendosymbi2_FD_188042 | JGI IMG/M metagenome (GOLD analysis project Ga0210059, IMG submission 188042) | Ecteinascidia turbinata endosymbiont from Florida, USA - Sample 2 (SPAdes) (version 2) | ecosystem: Host-associated > Tunicates > Ascidians > Unclassified | place: Key West, Florida...
ATCCTATCAAAGGCTTTAGAAATGTCAAGAAATACTATACGTGAGGACAGGTTATGGTCATGGGCCAGGTAAATATCGTGAGTAGTTTTCAAAAGAGAGGTTAACGTTGAATGGTTTTTGCGAAACCCAGAATTTCTGTGATTTAGAAGGTTGTTGGATTCAAGATAGGAGTACAAATGCTTATGGACAAGCTTTTCGAACACTTGAGATAAAGAAGGAAGTAAAGCAATGGGTCGGTAATTCGTTACATCGTAATGAGATCCTTTCTTGTGAAGAGGTAGAATTGAGGCGGTCTTTCATAGGAGAGGGAATTGCTCTGATGCCAAGATAAAATTAAACAACAGACTGAGTGGAGTTGCCAATGACTGACTGCATGATTTCAACAAGCGATTTGGGAGGTTTTTAAAACCTTTGCATTTTGCGGGGTTTAAATTTGACAGCACAGAATACACATCAAACAGTTCGACAACCAGTGACTGCAGACGTTGATCTGTGATAAACGAAAAGTTTGGAAGATTTACATTGTGGTTCTGGCGACAAATAAGACTTGTGGTACATTTCCGTGACAAGTTTCTGTCTTTTCTGTGTGGTGGAACATCATGTTTAAAAAATGATTTTCATCACAATGTCAAAAAGAACCTGTTTCATATTTCAAGCAATATTCCCGCATTTTTCCGGTATATTGGCTGGCCAGAGGGCCCAGAGACCGATATCACTGCCACCAGTGCTAGCGTCAGACATCTCATTCATCGTGTTTTTCGATGATACATCTTGACGTTCTTCTGCTGCTGCACAGCTGGTTAAACGACGTCTATTTTCATCGTTACGTAGATCTAAGTCTGTCAGAACATGTTCTTCGATTTTCTGTCCTCAACAAAGGATGCTTTGGACTACTCAATATTCTGAACTTGCTCATTTAAAGCAATCAGAAATGATTGCAAATGTCTTAATGTTGTAAACAGAGTTCGCTCAGAGAATTTCCAAAAAACGTTTCAGAACAACAGTTGGCTTGTCGATGGACATGAACTGTGAATGTGAAGTTGGGTACAATTGAAGCATCCTTGGCAAACTAAGATAAAGAGATAGCCGTCTGGTTACGCTGTGAGCAGTAAGTTTTTGGCACTCAATATCCACAAAGTCACAATAGTCTTTTCACTCTCTTTTGCGAAATTTGTAAATGCAACCACACGTAATTCACTCAACTTCAAAATCATTTAGTCCTTTCTGGAAAAGGGATACTTCTGACGATTTTTTTCATTTTTTAGCATTACTGATGAGCTATAAACTAGAAAGTACTACACTAAGCTATGTACAATACACTGATCATCGTATCACGGTTCATTAGCAAAGGTGGTACAGAAGCTATAATGAAGTCAGATCCCCGCGCTCTAATGCCAAAGTCATTGAGATATTGAAAAAAGATTTACAACTGTTATGTAACGATTAATGTGAAAGCATTCCCGCCTTTCCAGCCGAGAATTAACTCAACCAAAACATAGATTAATTAGTCAACTTGCAGGCCCTCCCATAAACTATGCTACGCCATCAGTTCGTATCTTGTTGCAGTTGAGTAGGAGCAACTTACTGCATGTAAATACAATATATCATAGCCAGTGGCGTACCTGAAGAGGGCAGAGGGGTGAATTGCACCCTTGGCAAGCCAATGCTAAAAACCGGTCTCCCACTTAACTTATATTTCGGTTTTAGTATTCCTTTGGTTTTCAGTAGGTTGTTGTTTTTATGTGTTTTTCGGATTATTTTCCAGTGATTCAGGATTTTATAATTTCGCCATCCGCATCCGGATTCACCATCATTTCTGAAGTTTTTTCTGAATGTTGGCTAGTGGACCCCATACAGTGGTCAGTGGGCCCATTTTATCTAAGTTTACTACCCTGGGTCAAAACTTTAGTTACTCCACTGATTATAGCTATGTAAAATAAGAAATGTAAAAAGGAGGATGAGTAGTACTGTATATGGCGCAAACCACAGCCTACATTTCGGCCGGTGACGTCACAAAATCGGTCGCTGACGTCAGCATTTTTCAGTGACATCAGAATTTTTCAGTGACGTATCATCCGGTTACATCATGGTTGCCATTTTGTCAGCAGTGGTGACGTCAACATTGATTTGTCACGGCGGTCATTTCATTGACGTCATGTCCGATGACGTGACATCCGATGATGGCACAGACGGTTGAAATTTGGTTGGCAGTTTTATGATAACGTCAACATTCATTTGTAACGGCGGCCATTTTATTAGGTCTTCACACCAAGGTATCTAAACATGTGCACCTCGCGCATAAATTGTAAAAAATTAAGTTCATGTATTGTAACGCTAATGGTTTATAAAAGAGACGATACCATGAAGTAATAGATATTTTGAATCTAAATTGTAACATTGTGTTTTTTCAAAAAGGTGGCGCGAATCCAAATATTAATTAAAATTGTTTTTTAGATGAAAATAATCAAGTAACAATATTTTGGTAAATAGATTTTCCACATAGGTTTTAACTTGTCAAACTCTTATGTGTTTTTGCACAAAGAGTGGATCGAATCCAGCAATTGTTCAAATATTTTTTTAGATTAAACTAAATCTGATTAAGGCACACTTTGTTTATGTGAACAGATTTTATCCCAGACACGCCAAGGCATGCCGTTGGAGGCATTAAAAAAATTAATCCCTGTGGGATTGTTGCGGCACGCGTGTGACGTCACTATCCTATGCGGCTTTAGCTTTAATTAGCTTAGAAACAACTAATTGCACAATGTATGGGTCCGGCAACATGTGTTGACATCCAATTGGGTTCAACACTTTTGCAAGTTGGATAAAGAGTGTTCATAGCAAAATATAAAACCACGTAAGGAGTATCTCAAATTTACTACAGAGAAATTCACAGAAGATGTCGATTAAAATGTTCCTTCAGTTAAAAACAACTGATTGTAACACAGGCATTTTGTACGGGTGCACGAATTGCAAATCTAAGTTGCTAAACAGTTTAATCAACAAGTTTTAGTTTCTTGTCAATCACTCAGCATTCAAAACATAGTACGTTCAAGTCAGACAAAACTACTCGAGGTGTTTTGCAAACGGTTTGATAGTATTTTCCGAAATAACTATTTCTATGAATTTGCAGTAACATTGAACAAAGAAGTTGCAACTGAAAAAAATGATTATTGAGTCGGTTTTGTTCGGGTAAAAATATTTTCTACATATACGTCACCGGGCGTGAATGTTGCAAAAGTCATTTGTTTCGAATGAATGTAGATTCAAGATATTAGCTTTCACCGTTTGCAACTTGAATCGTTTAAACCGTCTTCGTGTTTATATCTAAAATGGCAGCACGGGGTATTTCACATCAACATTCAATCAACTTATTTCTACTGCAGTAAACCAAGAAGATGCAGTTTACCGATTAATATTTCCTTCGCAAATCGCTGCTAAAGGGTTGTAACAATCAATATATCTATCTGATGATGTTTTTGTTGCTCTTGTACAAATCTGTTTCAAAATGTTTTTCATTTGAAATGTTTCAAAACTATGTAACCGCGTCTGTTTGCGAATGGATTGCTTCTTTATTTCAAACGCAGAAAAAACTATCGTGTTTTAGTTTTTTGAATAGATGCCAAAACAATTTCAAACAGTTTTTCATTGACTTGATTGAAAACTGTGTAACTGCGTATGTTTGCAAAGTAACAAACTGGACAGCCGACGTCAAAATGTACACCCTGGCAGGGAAATCATCACTCTAATGTTTTCAAGTACAGTGATTTTAAGTATGTCATTACATCGGTCTCAGGCAATTATTTGATGATGTATGCCACAGATAAACCCACTGAGTTTGTGTCATAAATTAGATTTGAAGATACAGTTCACATCAGTACCAGTAAAGCTGCAATGATCAAAACAGAGTAAAAATTTGCAAACGACCAAACAAGTTGACGCACCGCTTTAGAGCAGGGTAACTTTTCAGTTAATGTATAGACTTAAAGTCATAAAACGCAACTGTTTCCTGATCATTTCAAAATCAACACAAGTCAGATTCGTTTCATGTTTTTTTACATAGCGCAAGATATACAGCAGAACAAGTTTCTTTCATGTGTTCTCGTAAAATCAAAATGAACGTCGGTGGCTTCGAACGAGACTGCGAGCAGTGGTTTGTGAGTTCAACACGGCTTAGGTCTATGCGGTTTTGAGTACCAAGGGAATATGTGCAATTTGTCTCTCACAACAAAACCCTAACTGGTGTCGCCTAATCGATCTACAGCCTTAATCAGATCGCAAACTTCACTGTCAGATTCTCGTGTTGAGCAAGGCTTTCAATTGAGTATGAAAATACTCACCATTAAATTGCCCAGCACACGGCAACCAGCCATGTTTTGCAAAGTAAATCTGGAAATGCTAGCAAAATTGTACATATCTCTGTTATCGTCAGATAGGTCGCGTAAAAAAAATCTTTTGTCAAACCACACTAACATAGTGCTTAGTTTCAGTATGTGTCCTACAGAATTACACTCTGTTTTCAAAAGCTTTCTAGATTGCAGAAACGCGAACAATCGAATAGTCGTTAATTGACTTTCACTTCAGAAATTGTTCAAAGCTTATTACAAACATTGGCAAAGTAATTAGTTTAGGAATCTGCTACGAAAATGTTTTGAAGCGGCAATACTTTATAATGGACACAGTGTACATGATGAAAAATAAACTTGTTTTGTAAACGTTTTGATATAAAAACCAACTTGACACCTAAACAACGATTTCAAAATATTTCTAGTTTGTAGAAACGTTAATGTCTGATTAATCGTTTTTTTGAATTAAACTTTTCAAAAGTCAACGGTTTTTATCATTTCAAAAGTTGTGTTTCTCTTATTTATCACTACTTTTGGCACAAAAATTCCAATGCCTTGAGGTAAGTTCTAAATTATATCCACATTTTGAGTACGCATTGCGGAGAGTTTTACGATAGACACTTCAGTAAACCTGTAAAAATCGATATATATCTCTATCTTCAAAACACTTATTCCAAACCTTTGAGAATGTTTGCAAATTTGTATTGATGCTTTTTTGATTGAAACGCAAACACTAGAAGCCGTTTCATGTTACAATGGATTTTTTCGGTTTGTTTGCAAGAATTTGGTAATTGAATGAATCTCTAATTCATGTAAAGATATTTTGTTTCGTACGTTCTGCTCATGTAAGGTCAAACTTGTACAGCTTGGTTTACATTTCACAGAATTCGCAGTACTTTGAAATAATCAGAACTTTACTCTTTCAGTCTGATCGGTGAAAATGATTGAAGACTCTGTTATTTTGGCAAATGCGATGAATGTCAGAACGCGTCTGAAACGTAATTAAGTTGCAAACCCATTAACAAATTCCCAACTGACAAAAACCGCAACATCGTGTTGGTCTGAGTATTTTAATCGACAGAGAGGTTTCTTGGGCAAGCATTCTACAGCGCTTTGCTGCATCATAGCTGAATTGCGTTGGAGCAAGTGAAAACACAGCACGTCGTATATTTTTGACAAACTGCGAGGAATGAAAAGACATTTCACCGAATAGTAGTGTTTCGACTGTAAATTCACATCAAGGACATGACATTCCGATCAATCACTTAAACTATTTTTTCAACATGAACTGTAAGACCTGCGATTCTTTTGAAACCATTAACATTGACTTGATTTGTTGCACACAGTTGGATCTAAAACAGCGCAGTTTTTGTATATGTTGAAAAAAAAAAAACTGTCCAAGTCTAACGCAGAAGCGTTGACATTTGTGGTTTTACAAAGTAAGGTAAATTATAATTTGAGTAACGCATCAGGAAAACAGTTGTGTGATGTTCCGTTAAAAAAAACAGATGTATGTTAAGCAAAAACAGTCCTTAAAACGATGCGTAGATTTCATCTTGCAAGATCTTGAAGTTTTCAGTCCTTTAAATCATTTGTGAAACTTTTAGGCGTAACTACAATACGTAGTTGCAATCTTACTGTTGCAGCACCGTTACCACTTTGGTAAAATACAGCGCTCGAAAAAATTGCGTACATTACGGATTGCAAGTTTTTTCATTTTTTGTTTCATTGTGCAAGGAGGTGTTTAACTTTTGCAAGTCGGCCCAGAATCATTTCAAAACATGAACATGGTTTCATTTCAACCCTTTGACACAGCATAAATTTAGCCATCAACATAATTTGTTTCATTTGCTAAACTTTCGGTTAGTTAAAGCAACGTATAGTTTCCTTGTTGAGGTAAAACATTTTTTAAATATCTCGTTTTGCTCAAATCATTGCGTTGATCGTAAAGTTAAAACACTATGTTATTTTATAAAATGATAAACAGTGCGACTCATGCACGCCGATGAACTTATATATCAAAACATGCGTTTTAATTCAGTAAACGACCGTTAAGTTTTGCAAAGTGAAACCGGAAATATTTACAAAATGACACCTCTGTTATCACCGAACATTGACAAAAAGCTGGTGTCAAACCAACTCCAAAACATTCTGATTTCAAAAGCTCCATAGATTGCTGAAAACTTATTGAATAGTCATTTTTGCGTTCATTTGCGAGTCAAAAATTGCTGACATTTCAAAGATGTTGTCAACAAGCACATAAGGATTGTTGCAAAACCAATCTGTGCAGCAAATATATTTCAACAACGTCACGACTCGTTTGTCACCTGTGAATATTTTTCGCAACGTGAGCAGTTTGAATCTGCTTTCAAGTCTGTTGCTATTTCACATAACTACTCCACGTAGTCGCATTTAAGCCAACACGAGAAACCTTTGATGTCTTAATTCCAAAATTTTTGGAATGTATCAAACTATTTCCTGTAAAAGTGGGTTCGTCTGCACGGAATGACAAACGGAAGGTGAATTGACGTAGGAGACGCGGCACGCAATTCACTTTGTAGCGTGCATGTCGACAGACCAAGTTGTCCGCTCTTGATCGAATGTAGTTTGAAAAACTGTAAGACCACGTCAGATGTAATTGATTCATCAACGGTGGCAAGTTGACAGACAAAGTCACTCCTACATACTTTGGAAAATCGCAACGCCGTGTAGGCGTTCTTCCCTCAAGTTGAATGGAAATATATCTAATACACAAAACTAAAAGAATATTTGTTTGAGTTGCTGTAGCAGCTTTTATAATCATCGCTCTTGTCTTTGATTTTCTCATGTTACGTTCAGCAAGCAGTTACTAGAAAATGGCACAACTTCTTAAAAAAGTCATCACTGGTATTGCCGTTAATGTCTGAGGCCCAAATCATTGCGTTGTTGAAATGAAGTTAAACCAATTATCTAGCTGTTATTTCAAGACTTACAAAAATGTTAAACAAAGCGTACATTTTCACTGTGATTTTTTAAGCAAATGGCAAAAGACGGTTATGTTTTGCAAAATCTGGAAATGTTTACAAAATCTGTTACTACCATGCCTGACAAAAACTTATGTCAAACCATCTACAAAGGAGTTTTACTTTGATTTCAAAAGCTCTCTAAATTGCTGAAAACTGTCTGAATTATTGCTTTAAGTCCTTCACTTGCAAGTCAAAATTGGTTGCCACTTCGAAGCTGTTATCAAGATATAAGGACAAAAGCCCCTTGGGCCGCCCCCTAAATCCGGCGCTGAGTCAGGGGAGCCAAAGGGGCCATGGTCCCCAAATTTCTAGAATTTCTTGTCGTTTTGTGCTTTGAGAGGCGGTTTCCCCAAAAAAGTACCGTTGCTCGCTTGAAGTCAAAAAATTTGGCCACCCAAAATTTTGGGCTGGCTACATCAATCATTGACATCATCCAAAATCTCATGTGAGAACTCTTCGTTGTTTCCGTCACGAACATGCACAAACTTTTCTGTATAGTGCTTTCGTCTATTGGAATATTTAAAGCCATGAAAATGCACAACAGATCAACTCCCTCGTGAGTTCCACCTCTCAAAATGAGCAAGTCAGCCTTATTGAACGCATGTGCACGCACCAACTATAAGTGACACACGTTCTTTAACTTTTTTCCTCACCTCGTGTGCTGCCAACATCCTCCATTGGCATAAACAAGGTATATTTGGGCATCAGCCGAAGAAATAATCCTGTTTAATCCATGCTATACAGGCTACATTACATGCAGGGTTACCATTTCGTGCTTATTTCTAAGATTTGTGCTTATTTTCAAGATCAGTATCTTAGAAAATATAAATGTGCATAATTTTAAGAAACGTGCTTATTTTGGATTGGTGTGCTTAGTTTGTCTTACTTATGAATGTATTTTATCAATTTGATCACTTTGATCGAGGAGTTAAAAGTTGCTTTCAAATTTGGTATGGTATTTGAATGTGTCAGCGATTGCGGGTAGCATAGTGAATAAAGCCAGCATTTAGCTCATTTTTTTTGACCAGTTATGAAGCAATGCATTCTATCACGTTAAGTAACAATGAAGTGATAGTTTGTAACCACCACAGTAAGTAGGCTTTGAAGAATAGTGACTAGTTCACTGTAGTCAAGGGAACAATCAGTTTGAAGTTGCAGGTCAGGGTTGATATTGTTTTAAATTTAGGTTAGATATAAATTGCAGGCCTTTAGTAAAACTAGTGCAATTTTTATTTTTAGACATTATTTAGAAAATGAGTAAGCGTAAGCATGTGTTTCGTGATGACTATGAAAAGGAATTTGCTAATGTCAAACAAAGTCGAAAGGGTAAGAGCTATGCTCACTGCTGCTATTGTGATAGTGAAATCAACCTGGAGGTCATGGGAAAAACAGTAATTAGTGCCCGCAATGCTACCACAAAACACAAAAATATGGCTAGAAGTATTGCATCAAACCAATCTATGAAGCAATTTTTTAAAAGCAGAACTACACCAGCTAAACTGGACTACAAGGCAGCTGCAGCAGAGGGTGCTTGGGCATTCCATATTGCCAAGCATCAGCAATCATTTCTTTCCAATGATTGCACTAACAGTTGTCAGAAGTTGGAGAGCAGCCCTTTTCAATGTCCATTGATGCCTCCAAAAATGACGAAGTGAAACTGTTTACCTTGGTTATCAAGTTTTTTAGCGCCAAGTTGGGGTGCGAGTGCGTATTCTCGATCTACGATCTATGCCATGTGGGACAACAGATAGTGAGCTTTATCTGTTCTTCTCTTGAGGAAAATGGTCTTAGGCTGGAAAATGTAACATCATTCTGTGCCGACAATGCACCGGTAAACTTTGGAGGTCGGCAACAAACAGGAAAAAACAACGTTTTCAATCGCTTCCAAGAAAAAACTAGTGCACGTCTGATTTCAGTTGGCTGTCCTGCACATATTTTACATAATGCTGCTGAAAAGGGGGTTGAAAGGCTTACTGCAGATGTTGAAACAATTGTATTGAAAATCTGCAGTCATTTTAAGAGTCAAACTAGTAGAGTGCAAAATCTTAAGCAATTCTGTGAACAACTTGAAGCCCAGTACACTGCACTTCCTACTCACACGCCAACGCGATGGACTACATTAGATAATGTACTTGAAAAGATGATAGAACTTTGGGAACCACTAAAACAACACTTTCACTCCCTAAAGTGTCCACCGCGGATTCTTGAGAATTTTTTTAATCAGACGATTGACTTGTTATTGTGACGTTTCTTCACAGCGCTCTATTGGTTTTCAAGAAGCCGCTATTACTTTTACAAAGCACAAGTGCATTTCCTGAACTGGCTGATATATTTGAATTGTTCAAGGGAGCCATTTTGAAGCGTCACAGTTCTGAGTTTTATGGAGCAAAAACAGCTGAAATATTGAAAGGAATTGACAAAGATTGTGCTGAGGTGCTAAAGTCAGGCTTCAAAGAATTTTACGAAGTGACTCTTGAATACATAGACAAATGGAATCGACCTGAGAAGCATCCAGCTAATGTCGCCTGGGCGTTACTGAGAATCGAAAAGTTAAATACGAAGAGGTAAAAGAATTGGCGAAGCAGATTGATCCTCGGGTAGCGATGGCAGATGAGTTGTTTGACGAGGTTTCGGCTCTCAATGGTATACTTCAAAATATTCCTGACGAAACATTCAATGAGGATGGCCCAGAGACAAAGTCGATGAAACTTTTGTCTGAAAATGATTCTCTACGGCTCATATGCAAGTTAGTCAGCATCGTGTTCTCTATTCCGGTTAGCAACGCATTTGTAGAAAATGTATTTTCTCTGGTTTCAACACAATGGAGCAAGGAAAGGAACCGTCTTAATGAAACAACTGTCAAATCACTGTTACAAGTTCGAATAAATTTAGACTTCAGTTGCTCCAAGATGCATGACCTCATTTCCAAATATCAAAAACTACTGAAACAAATAGTTGGTGGTGAAAAGTATTTGTGATTTGGCATTTATTTTACTTCGATAAAATAAATCAATATCAAAAATTTGTTTTTTGCTTGTTAATTAATTACAGTTTGCAAACTCAAGAATTTCGCTGGAACTCCTAGAACCATTCACGCAAAAACTTGCAATAAAGAGTTTTTAATGAGTAGTAACCTACTACTTCATTGCACGAAGGCGTGCTTATTTTTTGGTTTAGGGAGATGGTAACCCTGATTATATGCCACACTTGCTATTATGGCATAAAACGTATCTAAGGCACCCAAAAGATTACGGTATTGACTGTCCACCTCCGATCCTTCACCGTGAAAAAAAAAGTTTTGTAAACCTCGGCGTTCTCTAAATCGGCTAAACCACTGTCAAGTCATTCTCTGATATCGATAGTTGTTCAGCAATTTGTTCAAAATATATAACTTATCTTTTAGCTCCGTAAATCTGCCGACAGACGCTCTAAATTTTTTCTTTTCTGTCTGTTTAGGCATCACAGCAGAACGTTCACGAACAACTTCTCCCTTCGCCCAGACTTTTCTAATAGCAGCCGCAATTTATACTATCGTGCGATGCTTGGTTTACTTGGAGGATCTGGCTGACTCTGACTCAACTTGGAGATTACTTCCAATCTCTGTGACTCATTCAAACTCTTGGCTTTGCCTGATATGAGATGTTAGTAGTGGCCCATAATGTAAGTTAACAACATGTGCCTTGCTAAAAAGATTAGTTAGCTTCAGACTATGCATCAATCAGTCCCCACACACTAGCCCTAATTTATCTGCATCTTCATCTTCGTTGATACAGTATAGGTAGGGGCGTAACGAGGTTAGATGGCGCCCGGGGCAAAAAACAAAGCTTGGCGTCCCCGCGGTCAAACCTGAGGTCTTTCGGAAGCAAATTTACTGTACTGAAGAAAGTACTTGTGACATTGTTGGGACTTTTCGGCGCCTCCCGCAGTAATTCGGCGCCCTCGCAGTAATTCGGCGCCCCCATCGTGATTCGGCGCCCGGAGTATTGTGCCCCCCTTGCCTCCCTCTCGTTACGCCCCTGGGCACAGGCCTTATATTACGCAACAACGCGCTTTGTATTTACAATACAAAGCATAAGTGCTAGGTTCGCGCCTACCAACCAAGTTCACACAAACTGCTCAAATACAAGCTGCGAACTTTACCTGGAGATTGCTTCTAGTTTGTCAGGACATGTGTTTTAAGTGATAAGGAACAAAAACACATCTGAATTCACTCAAAAACCATCAGCGAGCTTACGATTTGGCAAGCATGATTTGCATGAAGAGTTTATCAATATTTAATGCTATGAAAGCAATCATTACAGAAAATGTTGCGTCAGCCATGAAAAATCCGATTACACGTGGTTGAAACAAATTTTCGGGTCATAGCCAAAGATGAAAGAATCTAAAATGGCGGAAATATTCGAAACTGTTTTCGAAAGAGTAGATGGCCGGTCCGCCGCGTTTTATCCACACCCATGGATGTGACTGGCAGTGACAGAATGACAGAATGGCGCGCAGAGTTATTCGGAATGCTTTTTACACTGTCGTGAACACGTTTGTCGGTCTGTGATTTTGATTTTGGAAAAGTTAACGGTCAGTTCTGGAAAGAGTTTATCGCCAGTTTGTCGTGCTTATCCAAACCGAGGATGTGACTGGTAGTGACAGATTGGCACGGAGAGATATTCGACATGCCCTTTATATTGTTATGTAAAAAGCAAAACCAATCTTCGGAAAGCCTATCTTCGACCAGTAAAAGCTGTAGTGGTCGAAAGCAAAGATCACGAAACAGAAAGCCCACTTTCGTATTTGAAAGAAATGCAAGTGAATTACTGTGACTGATCGTTATTTCAGCAGGAGGTGGAATCTCTTTGATTTGAATGGATGATTCTTTCATGCCAACACAAATAATAAAACTCTTCTCCTATAGCTATGTCAACGTGCGTAGCACTTGCTAATGTCGATCTAGTTCCAGTCGACCGATGGAAACCCTGAAATTAAAAAATGCATAAAAGAATGACGTGAACTTTTTAAGTTGTAGCATGTCAGTCTGTTGCGAAGTTCCTCAAGAATGATGACACACTTTTTGATTATCCAGAAGCAGAGGCAAAAACCAATAAAGCTCAGAATTTCGTGCAGTGAAGTATTTTTGCAAAGGTTAGTGGGCTTGATGGTAAATACGGTCAAACATTTGCATTTGATGACCCAAATGATCATTTCTTATTTTGTGCTTGAAGTGCAACACATCATTTTGGTAACTCATTTTTTGAAGTCACATTAACTTTACGTCCTGTCACTACGCGTGTGTCAGATATGGCGACAATCGCCAGACCAGGGTTGCCAAGTATTTTCCGTAGCTTATGGCCAAAATTTTGATAAAAAATGGCCAAAATGGCTGTTTTTTGGAAAATGTATGGCCAAAAATTGAAAATGTTTTAACTATGGTAATTTACATATTATTAGGAGTCTTAAAATGTTCGGAAGGCAGAATATTTTCTGCCGAAAAAATCTGGTTTTGAGAAGCAAATTTTGGCCCTAAAACAGCAATTTCTGCTATGAAATTAAAATTGTGTCATACAACCAGGGACCGAGTTTATGGGGGGATGGGGGGACATTTCCCCCCGACAAGGGGGACATAATATCTTTTGTCCCCCCCAATATTTTGTGATAAAAAATAATGTAGTTGTGCAAATTTCATGGTTACATTACTGTTGGAAACGTTCCCCAGCATAAAACCAGGGAATAAATAAGAAAAATGAACATTATCACTGGACTATCTGTGGACACAGTATACAGATTTACTATGTAAACTGAATAGTCATGATTGTTGATAATTGTGTTGGTTAATTTGAATTACCGAATCGGTGTGCATATAAACTTCGCTCAATCGCGAATGCCTGCGCTGGTCTGCAAACTACAATAAGAACACGGTTGCCACCAGGCACGTAGCCAGGGGGGGCAACGGGGGAATGTCCCCCAATTGCAAAGTCTTCAGGTTAATAAAATATTTGAAGTACTGTATAAGCCAAAGAAACATTTCAATGCAAATCAACGAAACTGCATGAAGGAACCTATCCTACTGCAGCTTTTAGTCGAATACAAACCTGTATCTGACCTTTTGTAATCAATGATCCGCAAGTAAAAACAACTGGAACAACGCTCTTCGCAGCTATTTCTGGCGCACCAGCCGTAACGGTTATGTAAGCCCTAATGGTTATGCTTCATTTCAAGACCCATTGTAAACTTCTCCTTGATAGCCGTGGGCAGGCCCGTAACCGGGGGGGCGAAGCCCCCCTAGACAAGCTTCACCCCCTGGAAAAATACGTTGGACATATTTTAAAACCATTGGACATAGTTTAAAAATTTGTCCCCCTCTCAGAAAACTCTTCGCCACCCTGGTGTCCCAAGCTGGTTACGGGCCTGGCCGTGGGTGTTACAAATACAACCTATCCTTGTTTCCAGTGTTAGCAAAGCCTAAATCAATATCGTAGATTTTTGTTTTTGCACAGTTTTGAAACTAGACGCGTTAATATTGCGATGATGTATATTTTATATGTCTTGAAGCTGAAACTTTGGCTGAGAAGCGATTCAGTTTATATGTCTTCTTCATTGCGCCATAGTCACTGTTTAGCAACAATAGCATTCATTTTAGATATTTGTTTGTGATGACATGTATTATGACGGTTCAATCACAATTATGTGGTGCCTTAACGTTTTCATCAATGGTTTCTCTTTGTCTTGCTGGCGAGTAAAACATCAATCTTGTCAAGATATTAGACTCTGTCCTACTGTTCATAAGCTCAGTGTTTCAACTGTCATCTGATGTTAATTGCACCCACCCTATCCTGCAGTAAATAATTTGAAATTATTTAACTGCAACAAAAAGAGTCAGCAGCAAAATCTAACGTAAGTAGCAAGCTTTTTATTTTGTATGTGCTGAGGGAATTGACACTGGCCTTATCTTACAGATACTGAGATAACTCGCATAGGGGTGAGTATTAAAATTTAGGGGCAAGCTCTCAGAAAAGGTCCCCAAAACATGGCCATTGCCAAATGTAGGTTTACGTGGATAAAAGGGTTAAATTTGTTTCACATTTAAAATTATGAACTAAATTCGAGAGCATGATATACATACGAACGGACCAAAAATTTGTAAAGTTTTGCAGCTGGACACTTGACAGCTGCCTTCTTTGGCACATTTTCCCAGAATTTTTGCTTTGTTTTGAAAAACATATGACTTGCTTCCAAATGTGGCTCTAGAGTGGTACATGACCTTTTTAACTAAACAGTTGTGCAAAGCTCTCAAGAGTGGGCACGGTATCTCTGGAAAAGAAGGGCCCGAGGCGACTGCCTCATTATCCTTCCTTAATATTCATCCCTGAGCTTGGAATCTGGTTTGTTGACAAAGCGCATGTGGCTAAAATAAAACTAAATTTGAATTTTTCCCATCAGTGTTTCAAATTCCCCAAACAAGTTATTGTATTTTCTGTAAGCCTGTGATTTGTACAGAATTGATTACGTGCAGTGCTAAGCTATCTTTACATGCAGCTGAGCGTGGTCAAGAAGTTTTGTAATATTGTTGGTACGATTGTGTTTACAGTTTAATTCCATTTTATATTTCAATAAAGTCAGTTAAATTTAACAAAGTCTCAAACAAACGAACTAAGTTTAAAGTAGCTACAAAGGTTTTACGGAATAAGCTGAACATAGCCAAAAGATCTTACGGATTATCAAAAATCCAAAAATTTTTCAAACGCATTGAAAGACTCTAGCGTTTATGGTTATCAACTGCATGCGTTAATTAAGCGCTCAAAAATTAGATGAAAACGGGATCCACTCTATCTATGCGCGAAAGTTTTGTAGAAGGCCTGCTTCGTCGGAAGCCATTGTCTCAGAGCAAAGTCTCTGTTCGGCTTCGATTGAACGTGCTGTGTTGGGGTACATCCGAAGCGTGTAAATGCAGTATAAGAAACGCAGTCGTAATGTCGGCCGCGATGACTTCTACCTCAAGTGCAACATTGGGCATTGAGAGGTTTACTTGCACTTTTGCAGGAAAGGTTTATGAGCAAATGGTGGCATTGATTCAAAGTAGAAGCTTGGAACTTCACTATCAAAACTTTTAAAACTAATCAATTCAATGACAGCAGATATTTTATTTGTGGGAATGCAATTGTTCAGGAGAAAACGCCAGAAACATGTACGTTTCATGGATGGTGAGCATTAAAATATTGAAATGTTGAAACTCGGTTGATGCTTTAAGCCCAACTCTCAGAATTAATGTGTTTTCATAGTAAATACAGTGCTAAGTGCCAGATATCTAGATATATCACCCACCACCACCATGGGCGTAGCCAGGGGAGGCACTTGGGCCATAGCCACCAAAATATATAAATTCCACAATGTGTCCCCCATTTTGCCAATTTTGCAAAAAGGTCGTACTATGGTTGAACGAACATGATGACGTCATCGAAACGCAAACAATAAGATTCGTCCCCCCAAAGTTTTTTAGCAAACTCGGCCACTGCATACAACTATAGTTTAGTTATCCTCATAAAACTTAGAACCATATATTAACATTATTTTAGATACATGCTACAAATCTGACCCGTTTCTGGGTTAAACAGTTTGAAAATTAGCTTTTCAATTCAACGACAAATCTAGAATTTTTTTGATCTTGTGCTCCAAATGTACGAACAAAAGATGAAAGTCATGAACTAAGTTGATGATCATAGTTGGTGTTACGATGAAATACTTTTCTGGAAGTACTGTAAAATCTAACGAACAATGCAAAATGCTTCTGCTATAACGTCATCAGTTACATTATTGAGTGCAACAGTCTTCAGAAACAGTACGAATGCGGCAGCTACTAATGGTAACCATAAGATTATCACTGGCTACCATGGTGTCACTGTAACAAATGACATGAAGTCTGTACAAAAAATACAAAAAGACAAAATATTTCATGAAAATTTCATTTCACAATGACAAGCTGAAAAAATGGCCAAAAATGGCCAAATTTCATAAAATGGTCAAATGTGTTTTTTCATGGCGAGCCCACTTCAAAAATGGCCAAATTTTTGAAAATTAACCGTGAAATGGCCAATCTGGAAACCCTGCGTCAGACCACAAAAATAACACCAGGATCACGGATGAGTGGAAAAGGTTGACACTCTTCATGTATGCAACAATGTTCTGCACACCTACTGCATCGTCAGGTGCGCAAACAAGTTTTGATGGCGTTCCAATAAAAACCGGCCCTGGCCACTTTGAAAGAAATAGCAGAAAAGGTCATCGCCCCTTTGTAAAAGGGAAGAACCAGCTGCAAACATAGGCATGGGAAAGATTTTTTTCCAGTGGGGGACAATAGTGGATTTTCCAGGAGGAAAAAGCGGTGAAATTTTATTTTATCAACTCCGAAACTAAATAACATTTTTCACTAAAAGTTAATAGCAAATTATCAAATTTTAAAATCCAGGAGGGATTGGCCCCCTTGATCCCCCACCGACGCCCGTATCTGCAAATGGAAGGTCCGGCACCAACGGCCCTCTACTAGCAGCTGCTCGTCATATCCAAAATTATGTAGCGGATCATTACAGCGGAGAGTAAGAAAACAAAGAAAAACCGGGTTCGCTTGAATGAAAAGGATGCAGAATGCAGAATGAAGACCCTGCAAACTGTTATGAACGCTTGTCAGTATCCTGAATTTTCATTATTTTTATTTGGACCGTTGTTGATGGGAAATACAAAGAGGTGCTGTTGCTAACGGAGCACAAAGCGCCTGGTTTTTGTCAAGTGATCTCCACTAGACCACTAAACAGGCCCGTGTATTTGCCACCCAGTATCTTTGCAAGAGAGAAATGGACGATATTACGATAAGACTTAAAATATTGGTCCACCAGACACGTACTGAACGAAAAACAACTTTTTGGCCGTCCGGCACACGGCTTGATAAAAATTTAAAGGGATCACTAAAGTGATTCTGCTTTTGAGATAAACGTTTGTTTGCCTAAGCGTTTGATCGGGGCCGATGGTACCAGAAAGTAGAGAGCGATGACGTAACTGTGGAGAATGAGGAAGCTAGTATTTTGAAGAAAAGTTTGAGCAGGACCTTCGATTACACCAGACATTTTCAGCCTTGTTATGCTCATGTTCCATACAATATCACTAGGAAAGAATATTGACGGTGGCCCAAAGCTTATAAATCTCATAGATCAAACACTTCTATAACTTTAGCTTAGTATTATAGATGCTGTAACAGTTGCAATACTATCCCCATAGCAATTCACGTAAATGCAGCTTCAGCTAGCATTGTTAAGTAGAAGTTATGTCACAAGCGTAACATTCATGTCGATTGTTGCTATTCGTTCATCTTATTTGATCACAATGACATCATTATACATGTCTGGTAATGTTTTCATTCTGATTTATGACCAGCTCTGTGGCCTATTGGAAAAAACGTCATGGCCTTCCACTGGGCCATGGGCCATCAGTTGGAAACCACTGGATTACACCGTACGGGTAAATGCTATTTCAGTTCTATAACAGCAAAAACCTTTACTGTGGATTACTGGGTACTGGCCTCACCACAGGCAGGACCTACGAGAGGGGGTTACAAGACGCACATCGGACCCGGGATGGTGATAGTACGCATGCTAAGATTTTCTGTTATCAAGCCCAAAATTACTATTGCAAGACAGTTGCCAGTATAACAATTGATCTATTTCAAAATCTTAACACGTTAGCTGTTTATTATCTATATTCTGATTACTATACAAACAAGCCCTATAAGTTTCGACTAGGGTCGTAGATGCTAGGGGGCCTGGTAGTCAGTTGTAGTGGCGTAAGCATCATTACTACGGTTGCCAATAAAACGCGAAACGTGCTAGTACGCGAAATTATCTCAGTGGCTTAGGCAACCTGTGTTTAAAGTGAAGGTTACAATCAAGAGCGGCTTACATTGATTTTTAACACCATTTTGTGCGGATAACAATGAAGGACGGCTTATAACCAAGAGGGGCTAACAATCGAATACATACGGTACTTACAGTATTTCGGGGACAATTGCCCCCAGTCCCTACCCCTTCCTTTCCTGCCAAGGCATTTCCCCTACCACAGTCAAAACACCTTTGAGCAAAGGACAGAGATGACATTCGACCGCAGGCCTGCAAATATTATTGTTACTGGTCCGGTAGTTCGAGGTTAAAATCCCCCCCAGTTAAAATCTGATAAAAGGCTCTGTTTGAAATAAATAGTCAAAGATAAGTCGTCAAAGCTGCCTTAATCCTTTTTCTCCTTTCGTTCGATCCTTAGCAACGCTCCAACGGTACATCATTACATCACCTTACACCTATCGGCATTGGTGACGAACATTTCTTGGCACGTCGCATGCTGTTTTTAATGTTCAGTGGGATTTTGTTGATAAACAAGTGCCACAAGCTATAGCCTAGCCATTAGGTGGACTTATCAACATCAAATATTGCTGGCGGATGAAATGAACTCTGCAAAGGTAAAGTTGCTCAAATTCAATACAACTGATGTTTTTTTGAATGGCTTAAAGTATCGGAAAGTAACTTTCTTGAAGCCAGATGGTGCAGTTCGTTTGTTTGAGTAGACACTTTAGAGCACAGATTGAAGGCTCCAACTGCAAGTATAGCGAATTAGTGCCAGCCAATAGGCAGTGTGGGTTTCATAAAAGGTGTGACTCCTTTTTTCAACGGTACACTTACAATTTGCAGTCATAGAAAAAGTCATTTCACCAAGGAAATCTTTCGAAAACTGTTGGTCTCATTTTGATAAATTAGAGGCGATGAACCTTATAGTCTTAAACCTAACGCACGGGCAAACGATATGTTTAGCTATGATGGTGGTGAAGGCTTTCGTTAAATCGGACTTTAGCTGAAACAGTTGCACAACTTGGCAATGGCTTTACTGAATAAAGTCATTCAGTGCGATTACCGTCGAACGTAAGACGTTGTAATCACTGCTGAGCAATAAAATGGTGGATGTCCTACGTGGTAGGATTTGATAACACAGTTTTCGAAACAGATGTCAGTTGCCAACGGACGAAGGTTAGGAATAACAATAACACTATGCACGCTTTAACTGGAAGAAGCCCAACCCAACAGCTAGACCAAGTTTACAGGTCACGATCCAACCAAAGCCGTTTTTAAGTCTATTTGACTGATTTTATCTAAATGGATCCGCACCTTAAGAGAGACCAGCGGCATTGGCGACAGATTTAACGTTTGAAGTCTTTTATATATTCTAAGAGAAATAAACCACCATTGCAACGTGAAGTGAACAATGAAAGATTCTTTACATAGTGAGATTACATTATTAAATTTGTTATTATAGCCTGATATATTCAGGATATATACTTTGTTTTAGTTAAAGACGGGTGAATTACACGGAATAAAACATTGATAAATGTTTACATCTAGAGTAGGTATCCCGCCATCACTTTTCTAATTGGGGCCGGTAAAAGCACATATTTTGCGTTTCTTGTTAGGTTCCCTACAATGAGTAAACATTCAAAGCTGAGTAATGCGGCTTACCGCAGCGCAGACTGAAAGCCAACAGGGAAGAATATTTAACAAAATATGCCGGATCCATCTATGCATACTTGAAGAAGGCAGAAAAAATAGGAAGAGCAATGATTAGACAGATGACGAACAAGCAGAAAAAGCAAGACCCATAATCGAGAAAGATAAACAAGACCCATTTCAGTTTGTGAGTGTTTGATTCTGACGTTCAAGTTACTTTCTTACTCCTTATACCTTTACTAAGCACGAGACATGATTCTTTCATTTTAGTTTCTTATAAGCAAATCTGAGGAGCGGAAAGGGCGACACATTTGTGGTCGACCCAGGCCCGTCGCCAGGATTTAGCAGCAGGGGGGGCCAAAAACCAGAAGGGGGGCCACATTTTTAAAATACAGTATTGGATGTACAAGGGTGACCCAAAAAGATGTGTACCTATGAAAATTTCAATTGTAACTTTGATTAAAAAGCTATTTATTTCAAATTACAACCACACATTATTCAGTTTATGGAAGACCATTCACCAGAGTTTCAACTATTTCTGTCGATTTTTAGTCAATTTATGGCTTTCCCAAGATGTGT
>Ga0210059_1005471_pt1 | contig 20447 bp, 14 predicted proteins | sample Ectturendosymbi2_FD_188042 | JGI IMG/M metagenome (GOLD analysis project Ga0210059, IMG submission 188042) | Ecteinascidia turbinata endosymbiont from Florida, USA - Sample 2 (SPAdes) (version 2) | ecosystem: Host-associated > Tunicates > Ascidians > Unclassified | place: Key West, Florida...
AAAATAGGTTGTTTCAAGTCTTTCACAGTCAAATGTGCGCATAAATGCAACTTACAGCGCATAAATGCAACTTTCGCTGAAAATAAATGCAACTTTCTCGCTTTGTTACTGCAACAAAAACTTGCCCTAGTCATTACGCATGTGAAAAGGGCTGAAGGTTTGAACGAAAGTGTTTGTAGCCGTTGCAGCAGCAGCCCAGCTTATGCCTTGAGCAAGAAAGTTATCGACACAAAGGTTTTGTAACTCGATATGTTAACAATAATACCACGGTCTGAACTTTTCACTGAGGCATTTTCAAAGGTGAGTTAGTGGTTAATTTACTTAGATGTGACCTCACCGTCATTTTTGTGAGCTTCAAATGCGCTGCGACATCTGACATAGAAGGCCGTCGTTCCGTACTGCACAGTAATCCTTTTCCTTTCGACGCAAGCGTTTGGAAATATTTGTGCCCATAACCGACCACCAAGAAAGCTCCAGTGTCAGCTGCTTCCCTTCAGAACGATCGAAGTGACTTATGATTTAGTACGACTGATGCTTGACGTGGTAGATACGGCTATCTGCGTTTAAAATAATCTGAATAGTTTGTCTCCCTTTCGCGTTTCGTCAAATTGAAGCTGGGATTTTATGGACAAGAACCATGCTGTCGCAAAGATATGTTTGACCGTAATATTGTTGGAGTGCATGCTGCGACACGGTTTCTGCAGATTTTAAGCCACGCCCATAAATTTTAAATGGGTCACTGCACCGAGAATGAATTTGAAAACGAAACATCCTGAAATCCAAGTGTCAAACCGCAACAGCACTCAAAAATATGTTAAATGTATATTTTTGCAGCGTCCAGGTAGGTGTTTCTGATATTATTTCTGGATTACGCTTGGAATATTACCACTCTCAGCATCATCGCTGTTTATTCAACCACAGTGTTGTACTTTGCACAAGAATACACCCCACGCAACGAACGCTTGGCAAACATTGCACTCGTATCTTGATATCGTGATATTTTGAACCCTCATTAGAAGAAGATATTAAAGGCTACTGAACACCACTCAAACTTTCAACCTGCTTGATCTATTATAGGTTTTCCATATTTTCATCACTTGAAAGGAGGGCACAATTTTTGCAAGGTGCTTAAATGGGCACTCGCTGGCCGTAGTTTCTTAAATGCAACCCCTCACGGAGTGTAAATCACTCAAAACCAGGACTCCGGAGCCGGTCATTTTCGCTGGAGCCGAAGCTGGAGCTGTTCTCAAAATTTAGCCGGAGCCGGAGCTGGTGGTTAATTTAGCAGCTCCGGCTCCGGACCCTTTCTGAGATGCATCATCCACCACTATTTGCTAAGCGCGTTGAAAAACAAGGCTCTCTGAACTGGCTCACAGCGCCAACTATCGTAAATTATGAATTATGACTAAACAATAGCGCTCTGTGATGTATACAACTGTCTAGTCGACACGCTTGCCCGCACTTGGGAATTGCACCGAGATTGTTTACACAGGTCAGTAGTAGCTGACTAGCTGTTAGTGAGATTAAGGTTAGTTTCGGTGCTGTGGCATTGCGATTGAGTTACTTGACGTGACAATTCCTTTCACATGATTTCATGAACCGTACTTGCGCTTACCAAGAACACTGCAACTTGTTTTGAAACGATGTACATGCCGTTTGTCTCTCACTTTTGAAAAAAATCTTATTCGTTTTCACAGAAAAGAAAGCTCTCGTCTAGAATAACCACAATTAAAGTCGTTGCCGAACGACGATAATAATTGGTTAAAGCAGATCCTTTGTGAGTTCTGCAACCGATATTATTGATATCGGTGTGTGACCGCAAAGTGTGACGCTTACGCACTTTTTTGTGGCACAAACAGTCACAATTGGCAAGCAGAGGATCAGCCCGAAGTCGGATTTTTTGAAAATAATTTTTACCCACTCCGACTAGTCTAGATCAAACTCCTTCCGAGTATGCAGGCCTGGTAGTGGTAGCAGTGTTTAAGATTAGTTCAAAATGTGTTGGAATAATAGGCTCACTTGCTACAAGAAGGACACTAGGCATTCCGAAATTGTTAAAGTGTATTAACAAAGCACAGCCGGAGCCATGTTATAAAGAAACACAGCTCCGGAGCAGGAGCCATTTCATTTTTACAAGAGCTCCGCAGCCCTGCTGAAAACCACGCTGAAAAACAGTAGCTTGTACTCAAGAAAAGTTCAGAAAAGCAAACGGAGGACATTTTGGCAATTTATAGCAACACCGAGGACATTGTAAATTTCATTGAAAAGGAGGATGTACGGTAATCCTAATATATCAAAAAAATCTTTATTCATGTAATACGTTGAAATTCCCGGTTTTCAATGTGTTTTACATCCCCGTTTTATTTGTTTCGTTAAGGATGTTCACCACCACACGACAGTCTTACATTGCGAACGTTTTCAGGGTGTCTACAATTGACACTGATTGTATCCTGGGTCCCCGAAAACTGATTCTAATAACGTGTTGAGGTCTCCAATTACCCAATCCGCTAAGCAGAATGTTGACACCACAGTTAGCAATAAGAACGTCCGCGATCCTTCATTCCTGTCGGGTGTTTGCTCTCTCTATGTAGCGTGGTTAAACTACTTGATCTCCAGATATGAACCATGCTATGCTTTTCACACAGTCGGCTGTTAGTCTTTTCAAGAACCTTGGTTATCAGAGCGTTACGGAGCTAGCGCTGCGTCACCCTTTCGGAAGGCCGGTGATTACATTGGATGCTATGGTTCCACTCAAGGGGTCTGGAATTTTTGTTGAGTTCCTTTGTCTTCACTTGCTTGCAACAGACATGTGCTGTGTGAGTGAGCCAGATTGCCTTTAACTGCATTTGGGCCAAATGCATGTCATTTTGTAGAAAGTGCTCCGCAAGCTGTTGCTATGACTAAAAAAATTACAATTCTTGAGCCGTGATCAGACGACAGTCATAAAAAAATTTAAAATAAAGTTTGTGTAGTGAAACACCTGAGGCATGCTGAAGTTAGCTGGAATTGCTGCTATGTCAGAAGGTAGAACCTGTGGCGTAACTAGGGAGAGAAAAGGGGAACATCTGCACCAGGGCGTAGCATTTTGGGGTCGCCAAATTGAGGTTGGAAGGTTACGTAATATTTACAAGATGTCAAATGTCAGCGGATGCTAATAATTACGATTTACAACATGTCGAATGCCAGTGGCTGCTACCTAGTTGCGAAGTCTTATCAAGATCACCAAGTTTCGCAAAGCGAGCCGTTACGAAACTTAGTGACGATCTGAAGCGGAGCTTCTGTCTCCACCAGCCAGCGCTCGCATGTCGTTTGAATCACGTCTGCGTATCAATGCTTTCAGATAGCCAGGGTTGCGAACTTTCCGAGTTCGCTCTCATTCTGTGGTTGCGTCAAAATGGGTGGGAATCCAGCGTTCACAGTGCATGCAGTCAGGGTCGATTGATTTGAATCAAATGATTAAAAAAAAATCATGTCGTTTTAGAGCTTTGTGTGATGTCTATGACACAATTAATTAGCATTCTAATAGGTTTTCACATACCCTATACAGTTTTAGTGTAGAAGGCAAAGAATCCTTATGATGACACAAGTTCAAACCACTTGAAGTTTTAATCAATCACAGCAAGTATAAGGTCATAGATTCTATGTCATTTAACTGCAAAAATGACATGTGGACTGAAATCACTAACCCTTGTAGATTCAGAAATCATAACTGTAGAATGCCACAAATTTGAATGTGTAGACTGGCATGAAGTGAAAGCTGCATTTAAATTCCATCAAATATGAAGATTGTTGACTGTAAACATAGTTATAGAACAAATTTTTCATTCACGAAACAGATGTATCATTATAGGTTTTTAACATTTTATGCATGTGTGCCATGAGTGTCAATGAAATTACTAAATTGATAGTTTCAGTATTGGCATTTCAATTGATATTTCATTTCATACACTGATACTGATGTTGCATAAGCGCAAAAAATTTTGAATGATAGTTCAGCTTTTTCTAGTCAGGGTTGATTGATTTAAATAATTTCATTTAAATCAGTGATAAAATCAAGCAAAAATCATATGCAGTTTTGAAGCTTTCTGTGATTTGTATGAGCTTTCTGTGATTTGTATGACACATTTAATTGGTATTTTAATCGGTTTTACTCATTATTAAAGAAAGCAGAGACTTTTTATGGCAACACAACTGATAAAAGCAATTAAAGTTTTCAATCATAGCAACTGTGAGGTCACAGATTCTATGCCAACAACTGCAAAAATGATGTGTGTACTGAAATCGTTAACATTTGCAGACTCAGAAGTAGAACTGTCAGAATGCCACAAGTTTGAAAGTGTAGGCTGGCATAAAGCAGGCCTGTAGGCAGGTTTTGAGGTTTGAAGGGCAAAATAATCTGTTAGGGGGAAAGATTTTTTTGTTTTATTACGCTATATGTTTAAAACAAACTTTTCTGGGCACAACAAAATTCAGTTGGCACAAAAATATTTACGGACACTGTCCCTGAACGCCCCATGGCTTATGGGCATGGCATAAAGTAAATGTTAGCTCTAAAAATTCCAGCAAATACGAGGTATGTAGGCTGTTGACTGTAGAAATAATAGTTTTAAAACATATTTTTGATTCAAATTCATAATAACACATATAGGTTTTTACCATTTTATGTATGTAAGTTATACTTTTCCAGAAGCTGAACTAGTGAAAGCTGCGTTAAAATAAATCAATTTTAACAATAGACTTTACACCAGAGGCTGACAAGCTTGTTTTTTGTACAAGCTTCTTAACGTGCCATAAGTGTTAATGAAGTTGATGAACTGATGGTTTGGGTATTGTCATTACAGTAAATATTTCATTTTGTACACCGGTACTGGTGTTAAGAACTGATTTGCTTTAAGCGTGATGCATAAGTGCAAAGTAAGTTTGAAAGAAAGTTCAGCTGAATTCTAGTTGCTGTACTAGAAGAAACAAAGCACAAAATATTATATTAAAACAAACTTTTTAAAATTAAAAAATTACTACTTGTTAGGTGGCCACCCTCTACACACTAAATCAAGAAAATCATAAAAATAAAAAAAATCTGATTTAAATCAAAAAAATCCGATTTTTTGAAAAAATCATGATTTTTATCTACCCTGCATGCAGTATGCTACTGCGCATGCTTTCAGAGCAGCGATGAAACATACAGTATGTTGTTACCAGGGGTGGATAGTAGGGGAGGCGAACGAAGCAGTCGCCTCGAGACCCCCCTTTTTTGAGAGATGCCGTGGTGCTCCCTTTGAGAGTTTCGCATTTAGTTTTTGCATTGCTTTGAATTTAGTTCACAAATTGAAATGTGAGACATTTAATTCTTTGATCCACATAATTTCCTTCTTTTATCCACCTAGTCTCACATCTATCTTTCACACTGGCAATGTTTTGGGGCCCGTTTCTGAAACTCCGCCTCGGGTCCCTAATTCTAATACCACTCCTGGTTGTTACAACAACACATCTAATGTTTAGGACAGAGGTTCCCAACCTTTCTCTTACAATGTACCCTTTCAGCATTTCAACAGATAAGCATGTACCCCTTGAGAATTTCGACAGATGAACATGAACTTCTAAAATTTCTTATGACAAAATATTTGATCATGGTTATTCACAGGTACATTTAACAATAAGCCTATAATGACTTTTTGACAATAATATTAACTGATATATGTATAAATATTGGAAATAAATAATATATAAATATATTTTATCTTCTATTGCTAACCTCAAATGTACCCCTTCGGATAGGCAAATGTACCCCTTGGCGTACATGTACCCCAGGTTGGGAACCCCTGGTTTGGGAAAATGTTCGAGCTTTGATGATATCACAAACTTCATGTCGAAATAGATTTGATGTGGTTCTGAAGGTTTCGTCAAAAACTGATATAATAATGCGCCACATGTGTTAACTTCGGAAAGATCTGAGGCCAATGATGCTCCGTGAGAAGTTACCTTATAGGTTAGCAATTTTTTGACTTGAATTTCGACAACCATGTTCATGGAGATGCTCAGAAATCATGTCCATGTCCATGGAGAACTACAGTAATACACGACGCTGTTTCACAGTTGCAATTAGAATCTTGCAAATGTTGTCAGCATTTGTTTATCCAGAGCCAAACATTGAATGGCTTACTTTGATCTTAGCAACCTAAATTTCGTTTAAGCTTATCTACCGAAAGCGTTTGGATCCTAACTGCAGTGGTAACGACTGTTTGGCACCTTTAACCACTCCGTAACTGTGATTTCACAGGCAAGTTTAGTGCCAATGGAACAAGGGTAGAAATCAGAAGAACAGTAAAAGGTTTTGCTCCAAAATGTCACTGGACACATGGAAATCTCCCAGCACGCGGCACAGACGTGATAAAGTGGCACTGAGGACCACCTGCATCAAAAATGTCAAATTTAAGATGATCAAATTAAGGACAGGTTGCCTGCATGTAGGCTGCTTTCACTGCAGCGAAAGCCGAAACTGGGCCACACAAATCTTTCGACTAGGCCGCATGCGGCCCAATTTTCTTACCGTTGCTGCGAATTTATCCTTTCTGAGAGTTTGTTTCGGGCCTCTAAATTCTAATACCACTCCAGGTTGTTACGACAATAGATACATTGTTTAGGAAAATGTTTGAGCTTTGATCGTTTCACAAACTTCATGTTGAATTGCATTTGATGTGGTTCTGAAGGTGGTTTTGAAGATTTTTATTTGTGGGATATTTAAGGTAGTGACATAATTTTTGGCTCAGTCAGCAATTTCGGTTGGACATAGCTGGTCTAGTAGTTTTGTATAAAATCATTTGCCTTCAGTTTTTTATATGCATTCTTCTGTCAGTCCTTCTGTTTTATGTATTCGTGAGTCTGCCCTCAGTCAGTCCTTTATGATGTTCTAAAACGCAAAACCCCTGGGAGTGCCAGCGCCAGAACTTCCTACACCTCGCACCAGCGGTGATCGTGAACAACCCTCGACGCTGCATTAGGGATCTTGAAAAGGCACTGACGAACTCGTGCTATATATTTAGAAAACAGGGTGTAACTCTGGCCAATTTTATGCTGTGTTATCAGCAGAGTTTTGTGCCCGTAAAATTCTGTGAGTAAAATTCATGCGGATTTTTTCAGATGATCAGGAAACTTCTTTCTTGGCTTTTGCATTTTCTTTCACTACTTGCTACAGTTCGAATGTTTTTCCGCAATTCGGAATGTCGCAATACAAGCGTTTGAATGTTCAATCGTGACCGAAATGTCAAAGTGGGGATAGCTTCACGCGAAACGATTAGATTCTTGACCCTACGACAGTCAATTATTTCCAAGATTCAAAGGTCGTGAAGTCAGTTCCGTGACGTCACAGTCTTACGAGGTTTTCAGTCGAGTCTTTAGAAACAAATACATGCGGGGTTAGACTCAGCTTTCAACGCCCATTTACGCCACTGGGTAGAACTCCAAGTTTCTGGAAAAAATAAACAGATTTTGCCTCGATGGGGCTTTTAGGAACTGCTTACTGCTAATTTACATTACAATGAACTTTGTGCAATTAACTTTATTTCGGTTTTCTTCCTGCAGCCTTTTTGTGAGACGGATCGCTTGTCAACATCTCAGTCCCCACTGCGATACGACCCAGCCATATACAAGCGCTCGTCGATTGTACCCATGGGTGGCGGGTTCGGTCCCCAGCACCCACATGGCTATGGAGTGGCTTACTTCATCGAGGAAAACAAAGGTTTGTTGATGTTTTTCATCCTTTACCTAATCACAAGTTTTGGTTTACCACCATGATTTGTCGATTTTACATAGAAATGAAACGTTACGCTTTGACGAGGTTGAAACTGTGTCTTAGTACCGCGTAGGCGTACGCGATATTCAGTTTTTCAGTGAATTTTGTTATATACAATTCATTGACTGGCAGAACATATAACCAGGGGTGGATTGGATATTAGGGGAGGCGATCGACTCGGGCCCCTCTTTTCAGAGATGCCGTGTGCTCCCCTTAGAGAGTTCCGCATTTAGGTTTTGCATTGTTTTGTTAAAAATCTTATGAACCACACTAGAGCCTCATTTGATAAACTATGAAGCAGGTCGTATGTTTTGGGGGCATTTCTGAGGGTTTGCCCCGGGCTGCCAAATTCTAATGTCCGCCCCTGCATTTAACACTGTTTTTCCCATAGAGGTGTTTGTTATTTGACGTCTTCGCACGCAACGGTTTATAAGTTAAGCACACCTGACTCAAACAAAGAACACATAGAAACATGAAGAATTCAAGCATAGATACGAGGCGATAATACAAAGGCGTACGTATAAAGTCGATGGCGCTAACACCGCTACTGTGAAGGAACACAAGCACAGATATGCGGCACTAGCAAAGAGTGCATTTATAGATGGCTCCAACACGGTTGCTGTGACGTCGAGCACCGCTGAATAGTGCTGTGATGAGTTCCAAGTAGACCGATTCGTAAAATGTATGGGTGGGTGGGAGGCTGCGAAGGATCAGAAGTCATTTAAGTTGCAGACCTCCCTAGGGCGAAGCTACTTGCAGTGTAAAGGGGACAGTTTGTTAATAAAAGTAAGTAAAAATCTGTTGCTCTGAGTATGAGGTTTTCTGCGGTACGCGTAATGCGTTAGTACGCTTAAATGGATGGCAATTTTGGCGCAATAATAAAGTGGTTCAACTTTGTCACATGAAATGTTTGCAGTTTTCGCGGATATTGTAAATACTCGTATAAGCTAAAGATAGAAATGCGTCACGCCAGTCATGAACCAATGCAGCGCTGCAATGTGTGTCACAAAATTTAAGTACATTGAGAACGAGGCGAGCAGTCGTTCGTTCGGGAAATGGATTTTCAGTCGATGTGATGACTCATGCATGGAAACGGAAATTCGTTTACTGCTCGGTACATAGTGGATTTGCAATTATTGCAATGCGATTGGAGACAAAAACGGGTCGTACTGTTGATAAAACTATTGTGGCGACTCGTGTTTTCACTGAAACCATTTTCGCATGCCACCTTGTTTCCGAAGCATGCTTTCCCGAGACACTATTTTCTGGATGGTAGTTTTCAATGCACCTTAGGTGTTCTTTCTTGCGTTCTTGAAAATATTTTTTGGCTTTGCCGATAAATTTTTGGCTGCATCCCTTGCAAAGTATGTAACAAATCATCGCCCGTTGGGCGTCGGCCACAGGGTTCGTTGAGGTCCTTGCGCTCCCTGCTTCCACCGCTCGCTTTATTTCCGTGATCTTGTCGGTTTTACTTCCAAGTCACAGCAATCTCTTTTTCTACATTGGCAATTGAAGTGATTTCGATCGCTTCCCTTGTTACTTGTTATTTGCTTAAATGGCGAAAGCCAGCAGTTACGAAACGTGAAGCTTCAGCTTTGTTTTTTACTAAGCAGTTAAGCAAAAACCATTTTAATTGATCATCTGTGCTGGTTCCGCGACATTGATTGTTGTGTTATTTACATGAAAAACTTTTTTATGCTTCAAGACTCGCCACAGCACCATCGGGACGTGCAGCACCACTACCAATTTGTCACCATGACGCTTGGCACCAAAATCCAACCACCAGGAACAATGTGCCAACCCGGCTAAATTGTCAATATCTGTACAAGTCACCAAAATTTAATTTTGTCGTTATTAATTCTGCAGTCAAATTAAGAGGCACAGTTAGCAGTCCTCGACCGAAAGACGTTTTACCTGCTATCTGATGCCGTGCCTGTCGTCATAAATTATGCGACATTTATTTTCGGATCCATCACGAGCTGCTTGACATTGCCTGTTGGTATGTTGAGTCGTAAATGTCATCAAAAGGTCATCGTTGCAACTGATGACAGAAGCTGATCATTAACAAATGCCCCATTGAGTCTTTTTCTGTTGAAAGCAAGTTAGCGATGTTAAAAGAACCAAAATTCGATACAAGTGATTGCAACTGTATCTTGGTGACAAAGAAAAAGACATCGTGCCAGCAGCATAGGCGAGCCAGGGGGGGCCAAAGGGGCCATTCCCCCCAATTTTTAGAAAATATAGTCATTTTGCCCTTTGAGTGGCGTTTTTCCAAACAAAATGGTGTTATTCGCCTAAAATCAAGCATTTTGCCCCCCCCAAAATTTTTGGGCTGGCTACGCCACTGGCCAGCAGTTGTTCAGTAACTTTTCGTGTTACGTAACGATCGTGTACTGTTTGCTTATTCGCAGTCGTGATGATGATTTCAAGTTTCAAAAGCATCGGAGAAACCAACTTTTCGTGTTACGTAACGATCGTGTACTGTTTGCTTATTCGCAGTCGTGATGATGATTTCAAGTTTCAAAAGCAGCGGAGAAACCAAGTCAGACATGTTTGCTCGTGCGATTCAGAGTGCAGTCGACGACATCAAGGCTCTTCTGGAAACTGCTGCGAGCAAACAACCTCAGTCAAATGGTGTGAATCACTCTAAATAGGTGGTGGCGGTTTGCCAGAGGAGCAGGTTTGGTATATGCCCTTGAAAAATCAGTCCCGAGGTTGGCTTTTGTGTTAGACATCGCCAGCATCTTTGCTGTGTGTCTTTGCACTTGTACAGTAAATGAAGTTCATTCTAATTGTGTATGAAGCTCCAATGCACATACTCCCTATTAAACGTTTTTAATGTCACCATCTTCAGTGATGTGGGGATTAATCTCGCAGTTGTTTTGCACTTGCTGACAGCATGATTTCCTCCAGCAGTATATTCAGGAAGATTTGCTTGCGCAGTTTTGTGACTCCAAACCCCACGTCGTATATATGCAAGTGAAGCACGCAGTTGACATGACAACTGAAAGATACATTTCGTGCGTCAAGCGAAATGGCCAAATATGTTTAACTCCGAATTGACCGATATGTTGAGAGGTGGGCGTGAGAAAAAATCTGCAAACGCGGCGGTCGAGTCGGGACGTCGAACCGGAGGCAAGAGTCGGGTCGGTTGAAACGTCGTTGCGGTTCAGTGAACGGCCACCGTTGATCCGGTTTAAAAGTGAAAAAACAGTGTCTAGGCGCAGCGCATCAACCAGCAGCCTTGCTGGTTTCAAAGATAGTTTAAAATCGTTGTATATAGGATGGCGAGGTTGTAATAAAGGATGACGAGGTTGTCAGATCGGAAACACATCACATGGTAGTAGTTTGTTGTTTGAAATGGTTTGCAACGCATGCACCACTCTATATTGAACTTTTTCCATTACGAAACCACGAATATGTAGTCATCCATTTTTTCGAACACTCATCTCGTGAACCGTTTGTGAGAGATTGTTATACTTGCATTTCAGACTGTAAATCCAGGGGTTCTTGGCGGTTTTTGTACTAATCCAAGGGTTCCCAAACTGTTTTCCAGCATGGCCAAATTTGATCGTGTTAGGGCGCCCGCAGGCCAGCATCTAACAATATTCAAGGTTAACATAGACCGGGTATTTCGCTTGGTCTATCCTAACCTTGGCCGGGCAGGGATTGGGGTAGAGACTGCTTTTTGACGGCCACAACACAATCCGAAACCGGGCCATGTGAAATGCACTAGCGGGCCGCACTTCGGGAACCCCTGTTCTAATCGACCACACCTGATACAAAATTTAAAATGTTAAAGAATGTGAGTGATGCAAAACCGAATTTTTGGTAAGCTCGTCAGAAATGTTCCCGTTGCTGCCTGCGCTTATTTTATGTACTTTGGTATTGTGAAAGCTTCGGCTTTTGACTCAGAAAAGTTGTCTCTACAGCGATTGATGAACTGGTATACAAAAATGCAAACCTTGAAAATTTCATCCTGTGCTTTTATAAGTAGTTTTTGTGTTGCGTTTTGTAACTCGCCAGTGTTTTGTGCTAATCACGATCATGATTCTTTCAGTAAACGCAACCAGCATGGACGAGCTAGTCAAATCTATGTGAAGATCTTATTTTGTCACATGCCACAAACCGTTTGGAAATAATTTCGCAGCGTTTTTCTCGTAGTCCAGAGACGTCAGTTGGCGTTTCTGAGCGGAGTATTTTCAAGGTGCGCGTATTCTCGTAAAGACACATTTTGCCTTTTTATAGTTCGTGATATTTGTTGTGGTAAATATGAAACCGACGGCCTCACACCGACATATGAGCACTATTTGAATATCTTCAGAAGTTTGTAACTGACGACCATGTAGTGACTTGGCCACCTCTGATAATTTACAACGGTTCTGTTACAGTTGCAATTTTTTGTGAGTGAACAGTAAACGTTCGCAAAATCTTACCAGATCTGCAGTTCTGCGACTTCTTGGGACCATCCAGGAGCACCAAGCGCTTGTCGTGTGAACAAAGTCACTTTGTGATATTCATCATGTTTGTTAATTTTCTTGCTGTTGCCATCTATACAAGCCTTTTTTCGCTTGACAAACCGAATAATAATTTTTACGACGTTTGTTGTATCCTTAATCCAAGCGTGCAGTGTTCTTTCCTCGCAAACTTCAGCGACAATGTGCCTTTTATGCTTAGAACGTAGTTCTGGAATAATGGAGTTTTAACTAGATTGCGGCTTAAAAGCCCACTGTTGAGTAGGACTTCCGCCTTCCCTGTCATTCGCAATCACGAGTTGTTTGTTGGTGCTGCGGAAGCTTGGGATAATTCACGCAGTGTTAGAGCGTCTTCAGGCCATGCCGTCCATGCTCTTGCGTTTTTGAGGAATAAGTTACATCCTCATTGTTTCGTTTTGTGATTAGGATTGTGTACCAATGACAGCTTTGTCCTGAGTTCGGTTTAACTTTGTAGTTGTGCTGTGTGAGAACACCCGCATGGTGTGTGTGTGTGTGGTGTTAGATTTTAACCCCGATTCTTAACGAAATAAACAGTTTAATTGGAGAAAGCACCTCGCCCTTTTCAACCCAGGACCAGACAGACTAGACGTGGCACTCGGCATAAGCATAAACATTTGCACGTTGTGATATTCGTGCGATATCCACTCCAATACCACCTACATTATGCAGCTTAAAGTACGGATGTTTATGTTGCTTTCCGTTCGTGGCCTTTGCGTTGCTTAGACATTTAGTGATCGCTGCTTCTGCTCCACGTGTCCTGTTCACGATATTCCGGACGAGACTTCGGTGCAGCAGCTTTCTTCGCACGCACGACTCGTCTTGTAAGGAACTAGGATCTTCATGCGGGTGTCGTTCTCGCCGCGGAGTTTGCTTCACAGGGTATCATTAACAAAATGCTTAGAAGCAAAATATTACGGGGCAATTTGAGGCGGTAATGGTGTAGATCTTGTTGATAGAAGTGATGGGGATCAGCATCGAATCCGGATTTTATATGGGTTCCCATAAAGGCAGAAGCAGTGAAATATGTCAGTCGTAAGAAAATAAATGCAGAGAAAGTATGGAAATTATAGAGAAAATGAAAAATAAGGAATAAATAAAACGAACAAAGAGAGAAAAGAACAGGTTTTGATTTTTAAAATGAATAAAGGAAGAAATGCCTAATCCTTGTTAAAAAACAGATTTTGGATTCGAATGAAGAGATTGTTACATTGACATAAATGCCAGTTGGGTCCAGATCTCTTGCAGCTAGAAAAATAGCCCCTAAAAAGGCGCATCCCAAGTCTGGACGGGATGGCAATCTGAACATTGAACAAGGCTTTCCTCAGATTAGGCGACGGCAGGCTGAATAAGTATCCTCCAAAAGCAGCGATTGAGCACTCAAAACACTGCTTCCCAAAATGAGATACCAAACAATGATGCTGGTTCTAAATGTGGCTTGGAATAATGCACTATAAAGGCAAACTTTTGTTCCGTCTAAAACAACTGTAGTCATGAATCCATGATGCTTCGTTGCATGAAGTGCCACAAGTGCTCTTCCTTCAGCTACTCGTGGTTTTCGTAGGAGTTGCTGCCAGGTTGAATTTCAAGCAAATCAAAGCTTCTGGCTATTACTTTTATCTTATTTGCCGACGTTTCACCCAACTATTTGAATAGGCTTCCTCAGGGTAATGTTTTAACCACCTTGCATGCAATTTACCAACAAAAATGGGGCAATGCGACGTACAACGATAAGCAGGAAGTCATGGGAAGTGACAGTTAACTCAAATTTAACGGAGAAGCCACAAGTGGTGGGTGAAGACAGTCAACCCAAAGTAAACGAAGCACGGGGTCTCAGTCCACAAACAACAAACAAGGCTTGCTGCTTTGCAAAAATATCATTTTCCGAGAATGAAAACGTCTCTGGGTCAGCTTTTTTGAAGTTTATGGTCGTATTTGGTCTGATATTCCTGAGAATGTGAAATCTCTCGCCTTGTTTATTTGGAAAACAATATAAAAATGTCCTGTCTTGCCAAAATTCCTGTCGGTTTTCTTTTCATATATTCTAGTATATTGTATAACGTCTTTATTCCCACACGCAACGTTAAGCATGCATGGCAGTAACAAGAAGGAACCCACAAATACATGAAAGAACACGAAGATCGATACGTGGTGGTAGTAGAAAAGCATACGCTTGATAGCGCTAACACAATTACTTTGATGAAACACAAGCATAAAGGGCACACGCATGAATGACGCCATCACGGTTTTTATAATACAAAGCTGCAATGACTTCCAAGTGGACCGATTTATAAAATGCATGGGGGAGTGGGAGGCTGCGAAGGACCAGGGGTCATTTAGGCTGCAGACCTCGCTAGGGCGAAGCTACTTATAGTGTAAAGCAGTGGTTCCCAACCGGCGTGCCGCGGCACCTTGGGGTGCCATTTACAGTGCCCAGGGGTGCCGCGGGCTAACACGTTTTTTTACCATATCATTAAAAATACTTTTTCAAACTGTCATCAAACCTCAAAGCAAATTGCTATGGGTGCCGTAAATTATTATTCTTTTCTGTAGGGTGCCGCAAGCCTAAAAAGGTTGGGAAACACTAGTGTAAAGGAACAGTTTATAGCAGTAAGTAAAAGTATGTTGCTCTGAGTATAAAGTTTAATATGCGGTTGGAGGAAGCAAAAGACGTTGCAGGCAATGTCATTCCGCCAGAAGAAACTGGTTTAACGTTGTCACGTAAAATATTTGTTGTTACAAATATTTTGGAAATATTCGTGATAGCTAAAGAGGAAAGACATCAACAGTTGCAACACTGCAATGCTGTCACGGAATTTAAGCAGGTTGAGAACAAGGCGTCCAATCATGTATTTAGGAAATGAGTTCTCAGTCCATGTGATTAATCATGCACGGGAACGGAAATTCGTTTACTGTTCGGTAGACACGTTATCACTTTGCAAATGGAGACTAAGGGCAGCCATCCCACTACTTTATACAAGAGTTTAATGCGACCAATTTTAGTGAACGCAACAAGAACCAAACGAAATAAAATACAACAACGATACTTCACGAATCGATTATTATCATAGTACAGTAGCAGGGAGCAGCGTTAAATAATTAAATCAATGCCCCTCCTTAATATGCTTGTCACTTTTTTACAATATTGTTTTGATACCCCTTCTTCCCTTTTACCTTTACTGTTGCTCACCCTCCCCCCTATACATAGGCATGCTTTTCTCCTGTTTTTTGGTTGTTTTGCTTACTTATTTTACTTGACGTCGATTCGACGCATTCTGTTACTTTCTTTCACTACATCTGAAAACTGCATTTAAAAATTTATTTATGCTAGCAACAGGGCTGGCTGAGAAGTTGACCATTATGGTCTTTCGCCATCCCTTCATGATTCGAACATGAGAGAACACAATCATCAATTTGTTAACCTTGAGATTTTTGTTTTTTAATATTTTCATCAAAATGAATTTAATTTCTGGTGTGATGTTGTTTTTCCTTTGCTGCATTCGTGCTACATTGTGATTTGAATCACAAAAATGCATGAATAAACCATCACCATCTTCGTTCTTCAGTAGCTTAAACTTCTCTGTGCTCGACATAATCGTCTAGTGCAGGGGGCCCGGAGAGCGAGAGATTTTCCCTGCTCTATCATAAGGGGGCAACGGGAGTAGAAGTGCTTTTTCATCAGGGCATCATATTTAGTTTCATGGTTTATAAAAATCAACTTGCAACATCAAATTCATTGCAGCTATACGCGCACCCAGTTTAAAATGGTTTTCTGTAATTTTTGAGGTCAACATTGTTGCTGAACAGAAACAAGCAAGTTTGTAAGTTTTTTTTGCTGTTTATAAGTTTCAATTGCCCTCAACTCGTTTGCTGTCCCTGCTCTAACGCTGCGCCGGAGTCGCTGGTCCAGTGTACGGTGCCAATGTATCCACTCACTAAGCATGGGCGTCGGAAGAGGGTGCAGACGGGCACTGGCCCACTCTTGGATATTGAGATTTGACATTTTCCTATTGCAATTTTAGTGGAAAATGGTTGTTCTCAGTTTCGAGTTTAAATTTCACCACTGTTGGCCCCTTCTTAAACGAAATATTTTGGCCATTCCTGGAAAATCCCCTGTTGATCCCCGTCTGGAAAAAAAAATTCTGGCGCCCGTGTCACTGAGCTGCTCTCGTCGAATTAGCATCCAAAACAAGCTTGCTTGACCTGCTCAGGTGTTTTACGGCCAATGCCCCTCCATGATCCAAATACCCTAGCTCAGATACCCTAACCATGAGAGACTTGGACGAAAACATGCTACCATAGCGCTATAGGGTTAATTAGTAACGCTACTATCACATAAACAAAATAAACCGTGGGCTCTTAAGACTAAGTCCTATGAGAGACTACAACACCAAAGGCCATAGTCAATGTCACTGACCCTAGCTGCCAGCAACAGGACCACACACCCTGTTTAAACATCATACAATTTATTAACAGCATGATTACATCAGACTCCAATCATCCAACAATAATGACATATATGAAATATGCACATAACATCCTAAAATGTCCCCCCTTATTTTGTGAAAATATTCTAAGTACAAAATCATGAAAAATTTGGACAGAACTCTGTTTCCTTTTTTAATCTAAAAGGTCCTAGTTTTCGTTAAAGTATAAATCTACTAAAAATTTGACAAGAGCTTCGCCGCATTTTTATTTTTGTAGGTTATGAAATGTTCAAAGTCAAAAATTACTTTACGAAATATTAACAAAATATGAAATCAATTTGTACTTACAGTTTTGTAGGCAAAAGCTTACTCATTGTTCAGAATACAGTTCTACATAACAACCTTTCATTACAACAGTCAGAACTGGAATGAATTTTCCTTGCAACCAAACCCTCTTTTATTGTGTACTAATTCTTGGTTTACTTATTATGTGCACAATGGACCATACATTTATTCTTTATGTGCACAAGTGACCATACATTTCTTATATTATGGGCAAAAGTGCCCATGCAATTCTTTTATTATGGGCAAAAGTGCCCATGCAATTCTTTATTATGGGCAAAAGTGCCCATGCAATTCTTTATTATGGGCAAAAGTGCCCATACATTTCTTTTTTTATCTTAAGGAGAACATTCTCCCTTCCTTTTACACATGAATGATCACACATACATCAATGAACACAATACCATGTAGCACACTTCTATGATATGTGAAGAATTCTTTTAACGTTTTTATACATTTAAAAATTCATTAATCAGTTCCATGTCATCTGCAGTCATTTTCACAGGAATATCAAATAATTCTTCCATAACTTCATCAACTTCATGCCTTTGTTTATTTTTGTCATCAGCACAGTCCATTTCTTGTTGCATCTTTTCCAATGTAAGTTTCTGCTCCCCAATCATATAGGACAAACTCATCATCATTTTCTGCTATGATTTCCAAGTCTTTTACTCTCAACTTCTTTCCATTATGTTGCAATATCACTTGATATATTTTGTTTGTTGCTCTGAATCTCACTTTCATTAATGCCTCCTGTTATATTTTATGTATAATCCAATTCATCATACATGCAAACACTGTTTCTTCATCCAATTCCTGGAATGATTTCTTTCTTGTGGCAATGTTTGATAGTCCAAAGCAAGAAAACTCTTGTTTAACAGTTGTCTTTCGTTTTACACAATTATCAAACATTTGTAATATCTCCATCTCTACTGTTCTCTGCACATAGTATCCTTGCCTTTAGCTTGTGTAGGAAAAGTCCATTTTAATTGCTTTTGTATTGCTTTCTGTCTTTGTTCAGGCTCTTGCACAGGAGTTGACTTTCAAAGTCAGTTTCACTTGACTGATTTCTTGAAACCTTTTGCATTACTTATGTTTTAAATTCTCATTCTTATAATTTACCAATATTATATAATCCTTTACATGCCATATATTAACCAATAACATATTTTATAAACACATAACTGTATTAGTGAATCATGCATGCATTAAATTCAATGCTTCTGATGATCCATTGATCACCGTATCACTTTCAGACAGTGTACTGTCAATTTCATCGTCACTGCATAGTTCTTCAATGTCTTCACTTGTGTTACAGTCATTTTTGACTGTAACAGGTGTAATTGAAAACCTAACACCGTAGGTATAGCCTACTTGCCATGATTGGGCAAATATTGTTACCACTATAATGAAAGCTTACGCAAATGTTTTAGGTGCACAGGTCCGTTTTTCAACACATCGGGACTTATTCCCATAAGCTGATCTCACCCTTAAAAAGTAACTTTTGGCATGTCAAAATTTTTTATTATTTCAAAACCACACATCTCCCAAAAAAAACACGGATGGTACGTAACGAAACGACCCAAAAATTTTCGTAGGTAGAATTTACTGGCGGTCTGTACTAGAAGTGTGCGGAATCTGATTAATTTTAGTCCAGATCCAACCCTGTTTTGCAAATTTTCAACCCGAATCCGGTACCAACTAGACACAAGTAGTGGTGTGGTGGGATTCAGACTTAAGAACAGGTTCTCTCAGCATCACAGTCTCCAGAGGCAAACCATGCTGGTTGGCCAGATATAAGAGCAAAGATTGATCTTTGTGTTGTGAACTGGTACAGTCTAGCAGCGCCGGATTTAGGGGGCGGGGCGGGCCCAGGGCCCCCACCATGTTCATATGTTTAGCCATGTGTGCGTGCCACTTGGTCGTTTTTAGCCAGAAAAGTGTGCTTGTAGACGCTATTCAGTGATGCCAGGTTAGTTTGCAAAAACAAGCAAGTAAATTTGAAAAACAAGCCACAAGTAGGTAATTTCAACAAAAAACAAGCCCAATTTGTCTTGGGAGGAAAATTCAACAAAACGAAAAATCAGCAACAAAAGCAAATAAAAAAGTAGGGAGGCAAATCCGAAAAACAAGCCCAAAATGAGCAAATTTTCATAAAAGCACGCGCAATATGCCTTTAGCAGTAAATTGACACAGCAATGCGCAAAACAGAAATCAGTAGAAAACAAGCAAATTTCAATTAAAACAAGCCCAAAAACAAGCTACTCGCAATTCTTTAAAAAATCCAGCAACTCCACAAAAACAAGCCCACATTCGCGGGAAAAACGCAAAGTTGGTAACACTGACGCTATTATCGGTCGGACAAACAGCAGTATTCCCTTGAAGAATATTTGATATTGTGACGAAACAAATACGACACTTATTGGTTTCCTGAAATTCGGTCAGGTATCTGAATCTGGTGAATGCAAGGCCAGGCCACGTAGAGCATGTTAGCTTACGTCTCTATTCGTTTCTGGAAGATTTTGCGTCTGCTTTACTCAAATTTTCACAGGTCGCATATGAGTAGTTTGCTAGGTATGACTACCACACGCCCTCTTTTTGAAGTACATGTCCACTTTTTTCATGAGAAATGAAATATTCTTTAAGGACATTCGAAAATGTCCTCCCTTTTGCATTCTTATTTTACATAATAAGTGGCGTAATTAGAGCTTTAAGTCAGGGTGTAAAACTTAGCTAAAAGGGGCCCACTGGCCACTGTGTGGCGTAATTAGAGCGTGGCGTAATTAAAACTTAGCTAAAAGGGGCCCACTGGCCACAAGTGGCGTAATTAGAGCTTTAAGTCAGGGTGTAAAACTTAGCTAAAAGGGGCCCACTGGCCACTGTGCAGGGCCCACTAGCCAACATTCGCAAAAAAGCTTGAAAAATGATGGTGAATCTGGATGTGGATAGCTATGCTAAAACCTTAAATCACCGGAAAATAATCCGAAAAACGCAAAAAAACAACGCACTGAAAACCAAACGAATACTAAAACCGAAATATCACTTGAGATGGTGGTCCAGTTTTCACATTTAGATGGCCAGGGCCGCATTTCGCCCCTCTACTTCCTGTCAGTTACGTCTTTGGCTATTATGTATTGTTTTTGCATACAGTAAGCTGTCCCTAGTCTACTGCAACAAGATACGAGATGGTGGCGTAGGTTAGTTCATGGACGGGCCTGCGATTTATCTGATTAATCTATGTTTTGGTTGAGTTAATTCTCGGCTGGAAAAGCGGGAATGCTTTCACATTATCGTTACATAACAGTGGTAAATCTTTTTTCAGTATCTCAATGACCTTGGCCTCAGAGTGTGGACCTGTTGACGTCATTATACTGTACTGGCTTTGCTGATGATAGA
>Ga0210059_1005472_pt1 | contig 20444 bp, 9 predicted proteins | sample Ectturendosymbi2_FD_188042 | JGI IMG/M metagenome (GOLD analysis project Ga0210059, IMG submission 188042) | Ecteinascidia turbinata endosymbiont from Florida, USA - Sample 2 (SPAdes) (version 2) | ecosystem: Host-associated > Tunicates > Ascidians > Unclassified | place: Key West, Florida...
GGCTGCATAGATATAGGCTATCCATCAAGGGGGCCACATAGATATAGGCTATCCATCAAGGGGGCCGCATAGATATAGGCTATCCATCAAGGGGGCCGCATAGATATAGGCTATCCATCAAGGGGGTCTGTATAGAAATAGGCTATCCATCAAAAGGGACGCATAGATATAGGCTATCCATCAAGGGGGTCGCATAGAAAAACCTTTAAATTGGGTGGCAGTTCAAAAAAGTTTGAGAAGCCCTGGTATATACTACCATTTTTGCTTTTGTGCGGTAAAATAACTAATTTCTAATTTTTGTTTTTCCCATCCAGCAAGGTTGTTCTTGAACATTGCCAGAGTTATGTCTTCACATGCACCACTATTATTAGGAATGAGACTTCAGTTCTCTAATAGGCAAAGCGTCCATTTTAATATGTTATGTTTTTCGTAACCAATCAGAGCACATCAGGGCATTCCAACCGTGATGGGAGTTATTGTTGTATAAGATTTGGCTTTTGCTGCTGGGATGATTTTGAGGGCACTTGGCTGCAGATTCGGTTGCAATGGTTCTTTGCCACCCTAACTTTTATGCTACTGCCTTTATGGACCTGTGAAGTTTAATCTAGTGATTCACCTTTTTGAAATGAAGTGCAACTGTGGATCAGTATGCATGTAATGGTTATTTTGCCCAACTACAAAAGAAAAAACTAATCTCCAATATACGGTAGTTTTCTTTTAACAAAAGCAGATGCTTTCACTTCCTATGGTATCAAGAAAGTATGAGGAACGTTTTTCCTTGTGTTGAAGAAATGTTTTGCTTTGATTTTTGACGATAGTTGAATGAAAAGTTGCAATGTTGAAGCATATTTATGAATTCTGGATCATTTTTGTGGTTGAATATAGTTATGCTCTTTTTGCCTGAACCCCAACACACTTGACACTCATGTTCTGGAAATGATCACAATTGTGTTTGGTGATTATTGATTGAATTAAATCACAAAACTTTTGACAGAAAAGCAGTCTTCGTGCAAACCCAACTAGTCTCCATTATTTTACACAACACGCATTGTTTTGTTAATTGAAATGGAAATAATTGCTTTTTATGACTTGATAACAAAACAACTGCAATAAGTAAATACTATTACGTTGCAAAGCGTTCATAATAATACGTCATGTTGCTGCGCACCGGATTTTATGAAGATAATCAAAATTGGTTATTGACCGAGTCCTGAAAGAAGTAGCGATTTAAAGAAAAAGTTCCTGGCTTTCGTGAATGCACGGCAGAATAAGATTGCAAACTGAACAACAGCAGTTTATGAAAATGAAATCTAAACAGAATTTGTGATTTGTCAAACCCACCATCGATTCCTGGTAAGAGGGTTTCCGCAACTATATATTGATTACTCAAGGCGGGAAGTTACCTTCACTTTTCTGAACATTCTCTCCTTTTCAGCGTTCAAGCAGTGACTGAAATTGGGTCTCAACTCAAGATTGCTGATTGTTTAAAAATTTAGATATTTGAAATAGCGAGCTTATCTGCCAATCCACTGACGTTGAAAAGAATTCGAACTTTGCGGTTGCTGAAGTCTTAAACAAAGAGTCACGCCAGCGCTTAACTGCAGCATCCAATGCACGACCTACTGTTGCAAGCATTTCTCCACCCTGTTGAAATCCTTTAATGGTCAGTTTGGCTTCGAAATTCTTCCCTGATCAACACAACAGTAAAAAAGGCATAACTCAGTTGTGTTATCATGTCACTGATTTACCGAATAACGTTACACTAAAAACGCTGATTATCAAATCTGAACAGCCTTTTTAGTGGGAAGTTGAGTGCAATGATTTGCTGTATAACAACTGTGGCAGCAGGTTAATTAGAGTGCAAAACTTTAAAAAATATGCTTTGTTTCAGTAGCGTTTACCTCAGTTTCTTATTGCACGACTGGTCATTTTGTATTTGAAACAGAAAAGCTTTGGCTTTGCTTATTTGATCTTGAAAGGGTTGTCATAGTCAAACACTGCATTTGTGTTGGTTCCTTGTTAAGATCATCAAGATTTCGAGTTCGCGTTCAACTGGCTTTGATTGAGCGCACACACATGCGGGTTTAAACTTTTGTCGTGAAAACCTGTGCGAATATGGTTTATTTTGAAACAACAGCGCATTGCGCGATCGATCAGTGGACGAGGTACAATTGTTTATTTGTTTCAACAGGGACGCCCGAGTGATGCGGGATTTAACTACAAATAAATCAAAAGGTTATGGATTTGTTTCTTTTGTTCAATATCAGGTAATAAATAGACTGAGGCCTCTGAAAACGACCATAAGGACAGTGTTAATCTTTGGATGCGTTGTCTCACGTTTGTTACTTGATTGAAGCTGCGCTTAAATTTAAATCAAAGGCAAACTACGGTATAGTCAATATATTCCACCTCTACCTTTATTGTTCGTTTTTTTAGACCGATTACGTAATCCAACTTTCAGAGACTTGTCGTTGAATGCATGTGCCACAGTCATAATTTACGAAGTTCTTCCATAATGACGTATCGATTATGCAACGTTGTGCAGGATGCCCAAGATATCGTCGAAAAGAAAAAGACCATTCCGGAAGCTTTGCATGGGCGTCAGGTCCGATGCAACTGGGCCGCTCGGAAAGGAGGCCAGACTGGTAAAGAGATGTAGAAATTGTCAAGATGTGGACGTGAATAGCTTTTCATAAATCAGTTTTTTCGTTCTACCGCAGATAAATAAGCACCGTGCTGTTGCAGACTGACGCTTGGTTTGCTTCTGCTAAGCTTGGATTTCTTCCCCGGGGAGTTGGTGTTGCTTACGTTCCAAGTCAAACACTTGTCTTCTGAGTTAGTCGCAGATAACTAAACAGTTTTCGAAAATCTCCTTTCTGGATTGTATTGGGCTTGATGGTCCTGATAGAAAACAATTAATGCGTTACTAATGCTGTTGCAAGTAAAATAATTATCTAAATGCATTCAGTCACACCAGCATATTGTAATAAAGATATGCGCAATTTCTAGCTGTCCAGAAACTCGACTATGCAACAGTCCTAGCGCAGTCAAGTCCGACCAACTGCACAGTATACCTCGGTGGTTGCATGTCCGGCTTGTCAGAACAACTTATGAGGGAGACCTTCGCTGGGTACGGGAATATACTTGAAGTTCGGGTATTCCCAGACAAAGGATATGCATTTATAAGGTACGGAAGTGACGATTTGTTGTCGTCATTACCACGGATGGTCTTATCAATAGTTGTGCTTAGCATTGGTTAATCACAAACTTACGAAGATGATTGCATGAACAATATTTATATGTTTTTGTTGATTTTTTACGAGGTCTTAAGTGATGTTTCCACTTCCCAGTTTTACCAAAGATATATTGCCAGGATCCACAATAATCAAGCTTGTTAAGTTAATTTTATAGAATAGAAAATAGCGAAATATCCTCGTTGCAATGAAAAGGTTGAGTGACTGATTGAGTCGTTTGTGGGCAATGTACGCAGTCATGCACGTCATGTATGCAGTCATGCACGAATTATGCAAGGAACTAGTGTTTCGAGGGGGTTTTGGTTAATTGATGCACTCTATTTTTTTATGGTAATTGTCCCAGTGAAGTGGGTGAGTCGTGAAATCATCACAGATATTATCAGCGATCATTATCTCCAATCAGTGCATGTGAGTGCTTCTGCTATTTGCACCCACCCTGGCATCATCACAAAGATAATTGCTGACAGGGTTGACGACAAAATGAGTGCACAAGTTACGTGATCTGACGTAATCTTGACGTACACAACGTTGTTTCACAAATTCTTTCACTATTTTGAGGGAAACGTGTGTTCGCTGAAGCACGAATGTTAAAATAAATGTATTCGTTTATGGGGGTCTAGTTTTTTTAACCAATTTCTGATTGAAATGCAAATATTTTTCTATTTCTTTTACTCCGTTATCTTGTTTTCCAAGAAGTTTTTTTGTCAGATTTGATAACCATGGTGACGCGGCGCAAGCGATTGTTGCCAAGCACGGTTCATCGCTGGAGGGTTACACTGTCAAGTGTTCCTGGGGTAAGGAGGGCGCAGCGATGCCTGGGAGCAACATGGGGAGCGCATTCAGCAACGGGGTAAGTGGGTGTGATTTAGTGTTGGGGTGAGTGGGTGTGATTCAGTGTTGGGGTGAGTGTGGCAAAATTCCATTATCGTTGAGCAATGTAGCATTAACGGAAAATTGTGAAACTAACCCAATTTATACACTCAGAGACACTAGGGCTTTTTTCATGGCGCTTTAAGTGAGCTCATCAGCTCACTTTCCTGGTCACGTGACACGATTACTGCTGAATCAACGACTGCTTAAGTGATCGAATGAGCTCTCGGGAAAGTGAGCACAGCATGCTCATAGTTGGTTGGTTCGTAAGTGAGCTCCCTGGTAAAAGTGTGTTCTCGAAGCAGCCGCCTTAGGTTTGGCAGTCGTTACAACGCCTGCGTTGGTTGGATGATGCATGGTTTGAATTTAAATCACGTCTGCAGGTTTTAACTTAGTTTTGCAATCCATATTGCAGTGAAAACGACATAAAACCACTGTGTGACTGTGGAGTGTAGTGAAATTCTGCAGGCTACGTAACATGGCCTGGTTCTACAGTTTGTAGTATGCTAGACTGCTGTTTCACTGCACTTTTTGGATGTCAGTATTGTCCACAGAAAAATGCTGTTGCAATTTACATACAAAATTAACGGCCTGGTAGCCTATATAGGCTAATTACTGATGGTGCTTTGCTTACAAAAGGTACTGTAGGACACCATGTTTGCTGGAATGCAATCTAATCATATTTCAACTGCAGAAAATTGGGTGTTGTGGTAGGTATCTGTAGGATTGTGATAATCCCTTTGTGTTGTCTGACGCATGCTGAAACGTTGCAGCAACCTGTGCAAAGAAATGATTTGTAATCCTGGCCTAATGTTTTTGCCTTTCATCAACCTAGCAAGCTTGGTTTTGTGAAAAGTAATGACTACAGTGCCTCTAAAGTGCTGTCGCAGAAGACTGAATCTCCGTTTGTCATTTGTAACTGGAAAACCTACAGCTCTACAACGACCAAAAGAATTAGTTTACTCGTGAAGCTAGCGCCGCTAGCCTGAAGTCAGCAGCACAGAACACCCAACCCAGTCGTTCTGAAGCGCATGTAAACACACAGCTGCAACGTTCTCGTTTTGGTTCAATTGCACTGAGCTCTTTTGACGTCAAAAGTCCCTTCGACTGCACTTGCTAGCACGACCATGTAAATAGGCCTACTGTTACTGTGTAAACTATACAGAAACCACCCGTCCTAAAGGGCGCATAGGATTTACTTGTTTAATTTAAACAAGAACACACGACTGCTTTGACATAACCTCTAACTCTAAAGTTGCGACGCTGTAAGCTGCTGGTTACAAAAAGTTTTCTGCGTCTTATCGGACACAAGTAAGTTGCACCACCTGCTGAAATGGTACATTTTTGAACAATTTATAAACCCACTTTTCCGAACATTTTCAGATAATCGTCAAAACTTAAAATGATTCCCTTGTTTTTAAATCTTGAATATTGACAAAGCTGTTCATGTTGCTGAGACCTGCACATGCGCTGAGTCACCTGGCAAGCTGTTTTATGCTGAGTCACGTGGTACGCTGTTTTGACGAGTCAGGACCACAAAGCTTCTTTTCTCTATTTAAGACACCGGAGGTCTTACGGCTTCACAACCAGCTCAGAAGTCTTGACATAAATAATGTAATCATTCCTTTAGAAATAGCAGGAAGACGGCTTGGTTCAAAAGGTCATTTAAAGTCTGGGAGGGAGGCCTCATTTCAGATCCGATGAAGTCGTGTTTACTGATGTGGGTTGGGTCAAGATGTGGGTCGGGTCAGGTTGCAGGTTGGGTCAAGTTGTGGGTTGGATCATGATGTGGGTTTGTTCAAGATGTTGGTTGGGTCAAGTTGTGGGTTGGGTCAAGATGTGGGTTGGGTCAAGATGTGGGTTTGGGTCATGATGTGGTTTGGGTCATGATGTAGTTTGGGTCATGATGTGGGTTGGGTCATGATGTGGGTTGGGTCATGATGTGGGTTGGGTCAATATGTGGGTCGGGTCAATATGTGGGTTGGATCAATATGTGGGTTGGGTCAAGATGTGGGTTGGGTCATGATGTGGGTTGGGTCAAGATGTGGGTTGGGTCAAGATGTGGGTTGGGTCAAGATGTGGGTTGGGTCAAGATGTGGGTTGGGTCAAGATGTGGGTTGGGTCAAGATTTGGGTTGGGTCGTGATGTGGGTTGGGTCGTGATGTGGGTTGAGTCAAGATGTGGGTCGAGTCAAGATGTGGGTCGAGTCAAGATGTGGGTCGGGTCAAGATGTGGGTTGGGTCAAGATGTGGGTTGGGTCAAGATGTGGGTTGGTTCATGATGTGGGTTGGTTCATGATGTGGGTTGGTTCATGATGTGGGTTGGTTCATGATGTGGGTTGGTTCATGATGAGGGTTGGGTCATGATGAGGGTTGGGTCATGATGCGCGTTTAGTCAAGATGTGGGTTGGGTCAAGTTGCAGGTTGGGTCCAGTTGTGCGTTTGTTCAAGTAAAAGTCGGCTTGTTGGAAATAGTAGTTTGAGTGCAAGAGTTCTTTCACATCCTTGGTTTCAATCAAAATAAGCATGAAAAAATTTGTTATTTGTGTTCATGATAACCAAAAGTCAATGAAGTCAAAATTTTTCTGCCTTCTGCCGTTTCTAAAGTTTATGAAACGTCCACAAACCAAATTTCACGCTCATACCATGAGGGTATCCCAAGTTATTAGGTCAAAAAATGTCAAAATTTATCGTTAGGTCAAACTTTTTTGCAGCAGTTTTTTCTCTTAAATATCGATATTTTACTGAAACTACAAGAACATATATTGATATACTTTTGCAAATTTTAGTTGCAATTCTGTAATAATAGTGGGTTTATTGCGATTTCTGACATAATGTTGTTTTGCCCACTACTGGACGATTGAATATTATGTAGGATAGGCATAGTAGGCGAGAAATGTGGTCTTACGGTACTTGTTTTGGTAAATACCCAATCCATTATCTAGGCCGTAGCTACATTGAAGCAAATAAGGCACTTGCCTCGGTAAGCTTTCTGTAATGCTGCCACAAAACATTTTTGTAACGCTACATCAAAACATATTATATTGTGTAGCTGTTTTAAAAAGAGTGGCACTGCAGCTACACTGTGTTACAATGACCAGAGATACTACCAGCCTAGATTAAATAAGAGCAGGATGTTAGGTCTCCATAAACTACAATTAAGAACATTCCCAACCGGGCACATAATTAACGTATTCGCCTCGGCAAAAATTTACCATGACTACGCATGTAGTATTTCGGCTTTATGGTGTTCTCAGGTTTGACTCTACTGTAGTTATTTATGTACTTACAACCATTTTTTTTTATTTCGAAGCTTAGAGTGCATAAATACACTTCTGGGTTTGGGTTAACCTCAACACCTAAGGCTGAATTATTTTGCAGTTGCAAACGCAGAAAATTTATAGGTCAAAATTTGTAAATTATAAGTCAAAATCTTAAGTTTTTAGGTCAAAAAATTGGTTGCCTTGATGATAACTTGTTGCAAGATTTCTCTAATTATGAGAATGTTGTTCGTTGTTGTAGATACAAAGCTTGATATCAATAGATCCGGTGTCAAGCGAAACTTCTGACCTCACACCATGTATGCATGCACAGAGTAATATTCTACACACCAAATATGCTGATAAAACAGATTATTAGGGCTTAGGAATTCGTGTTTAGATAAGTGTGTCGGGATAGGGTATGGGTTATGGTGAGAAAAAGAAAAATAACTGAGGTCAAGGACTAAGTCCGAAACTTTTCAATGGTTAAAGTTATTCCCGTGCTATAGCTTGTCGTGGGTACCTGACATCTAACCAAAATGTTTTAATTTACACAACACACATCAAAAAATGAATTACCAGACGTTATTTCTTTATTCTGATAAGCAAAATAATTGAAAAACAACAACAGGTCAGAACTATTGCAGAGGTCGGAAATTTCGCATGACACCGGGATAAATGTGTTGTTTTCATATTATTTTCTTCTTCAGTCGGCAACCTGTGGTCGATGGAAGCATAAGTTGCTTAGAGGTGGGGAAGGTGATTAGCGGAACTTCTCGTGGGAGTGGCTTTGTTGTTCAACCCAATTTCAACATAGTTTATATCAATCACTGCTAAACTTCAAGTGGCAATGCAGTTCACCATGGCCCCAGGTGCCCGTTCGTGTTTAGCAGAAATAAATTTTCATTCATAAAGCTAGTTAAGGTTTATTTTGGTGCCATGGTCATCGCTGAAGAGCAAGCAATGCAGCGACTGCTGCAAAAAACTCTGCTTCTTATTGTCGGTCTTTTGCATAAATCTATTATCCCTTCGATATCCTGCTATTGCTTGTTTTCATTATCAACTTTGAAAGGAATGAAGTGTTGAGTACCAAACTGCACAACGTTTGAAGTGTCGCAGTTCTTAGGATTTCTACCCGAAAATACTTAGATTCGTAGCAGACCAGCAAGACATCAGCCTCTCCTTGAAAGTTTATTGGCGAGGACGGTGGAAGAGTAACGTGTCTCTCGGAAATTTTGTTCTGTATGTGCGTGACGCATTGTAGACTCATTGCGCTTCCTTTCAATCAGATGCATCCCGGCATCGTTGCCATGGTAGTGCGTTTATCTTCGGTGGCGAAAGTGGTTGATGACGTCGATGATGAGATGGCGTCATCACCAGCAGCGGGTTATTCCCCCACTTTCATTTTTATTTCCTAGCAGCAAATCGGCCAAACCATGGACAACCTGCAGATGAACCAATGGTCCTCGGCGGCGTCCGACATGTGGGGCCAAATGACCCAGAACCCCCAGCAGTTCAACCAGTGGCCCCAGTGGAGGTAGGAACATTTCTTGCTTCGGCTTCTGCTGAAATGTGGCGTTTTTTTTGTAACCACAGACCAGTGTATTTCGGTTCCTATTCTTTCTAAACGTCAAATAAACTCTCAGCACTTCTAGAATGTATGACTCCTCCCACATCGAACAGCAGCATTAAGGCTTTGATTAGCGGCAAGCGCAAGAGCGAATCTATAGTCGATATACGTCATAATCAGTGTGTCCTCATCGACTGGAAGCCAGTGCTACTTGAGCATTTTTGTACAAGTTTTCAAAAAGCGATGATGTCAAAACTTTTATTTGAAAGAGTCTGTTGCACGAATTAAGAGATGTTTTGATCGTTGTTCTGTGTTAATGTCTCCCAATCTCATCCACAAGTGCTGTCACCATGATTGGTGCATGCTGTCGTTTGTGTTTGCATGCTGTGTTGTTTAAGCACATTTTGCGTGTTAGCTTGACACGTGTGTCATGCTCTTTGAAAATGCACAAGACTAAAACTTAACAATACTTCTTCAGGAACCAAACCCAGCAGCCGAACCCATGGAACACTTGGACCCCGAACCCTATGGCTTCATCTAATAACCCTTGGGGCGCTCCAAGCCAAAATAACGCATGGGGACCTAACACCCCTTCTCAGTCAGGCCAACAACAAAATCCTTGGGGTTGGCCCACAATGGGCGGCCAGTCAACTGACAATTGGGGTTCCAACAACCAGCAAGGCACTGGTGACCAGATGTGGTCATCCTGGTAAGTGGATTGTTGCCCTGTGCTGTTGTGTGTCTGTACGCATTGTTGCTCTGTGCTGTTGTGTGTTTGTACGGATTGTTGCTCTACGCTGTTGTGTGTTTGTCTGTACGGATTGTTGCTCTGTGCTGTTGTGTGTTTGTCTATACGGATTGTTGCTCTGTGCTGTTGTGTGTTTGTCTATAGGGATTGTTGCTCTGTGCTGTTGTGTGTTTGTACGGATTGCTGCTCTGTGCTGTTGTGTATTTGTACGGATTGTTGCTCTGTCCTGTTGTGTGTTTGCCTGTACGGACTGTTGCTCTGTGCTGTTGTGTGTTTGTCTGTACGGATTGGCTGTTGTGTGTTTGTCTGTACGGATTGTTGCTCTGTGCTGTTGTGTGTTTGTCTGTACGGATTGGCTGTTGTGTGTTTGTCTGTACGCATTGTTGCTCTGTGCTGTTGTGTGTTTGTACGGATTTTTGCTCTGTGCTGTTGTGTTTGTCTGTGCAGATTGTTGCTCTGTGCTGTTGTGTGTTTGTCTGTATGGATTGTTGCTCTGTGCTGTTGTATGTTTGTCTGTATGGATTGCTGCTCTGTGCTGTTGTGTGTTTGTCTATACGGATTGTTGCTCATAAACATGAATGAATGAATGAATAAGGCCAAGACTGTAACATTCATGTCTTGGGTTTTGATGCAAGGTGAATGAGATGTGGAAGTAAATGTATAGGGATAGGTTATAATTTGCAATTAGTTATATGATGTGCTTGAAGAGCAGTACTCCATCTGCTCATAAACATTTCTGACAAAACTAAGCCTGGCAAAGTTTCACGACAGGTCCACTATCAATATCCAAATCTGTCCAAACACAAGTCTGGATGCAAAGGTGACATGTTACATATTATTATCAGCAGTTGATTGAGAACACCTAACTACGATTTATCCAACTCACTGCACCTTCACCAAATGTCGCCCAAGAACTTCGGCCGTATCAACATTCTAGTTTCCAACTGTGGCTGTGCAGTAGTTCTGACTGAGCTTGCAAGGTATTAGTTACCAGACACTTTCGTCCGGCAACTTATTGTCGTGCGAAATTTCAGCTTCCCGCCCGATCGGATCCGCTTCGATTCGCATGACTTCGCAATGAGCCGTACCTGCGCGCACGCAGACGTTAGACTGCCGCGCGTGGTTTGTCGCACGGAACCTGCCTGGTGGTGTAAACCTACCTTTAGTGGGTTGTTGCAAAGGAAAGGTCCACACGCTGTTCTGCCAATGCTTTCCAGCAACGCAGCATTCACTACAGAAATAGCTTCAGGCAGAGGAGGAGGAGGGCACCCTTAGGCCACTTGTGGTCCTCCAGCGGGGGGGTAGAAAGCAAGTACCAATGTATTTGGATCTAACATGGGTGTTTTTTATAAAGAGGGGTGTGCAATGGTCACGTGTTGTATGGGTCATGGTTATCGGAGTTATATCATCACGTGTGGAGCTCAGTGAAAACAATCTTAACCAATTAGAATTGTTGCAAGTGCAAGAATGATGTCTGATCGTTACGTGATAAAGGCCGGGGAGAGCTGTATCAACAGTGATAAGCTCTTGGAAGTGATTGAGACTTCCTGTAATTCTATTAACATCTGTTCATCATGTTCTGCTGCTAGCACCCAGTAATTCTTTGTTCAAACTTTAACACGCTTTCGCGAATCATGTTTGAATTGTTTGACGTCAGCAACGTTCTACTTCTGCTGACGACGCACTGCGTCCGTTGATGACGAAGCTTTTATTCATTGGTTTTTTGTTCATTTGACAGGAACTCACAAGGACTTGGAGGCTTGGGTCAAAATGGAGGAAATCAAAATTCATTAATGTCAGGATCTGGCGATCCTGGTTCGAATCCCCAGACCGCTAATGGTTTTACATTGTAGCATTCAGTACAATTTCAAGTGTATGATGTAAAGGTGCTAGTTACCCTGGAAACCGGTTGTTTTTTGTAAATAATCATGTTGCTATGGAAAAGGAATGTTACTGCCACTCAATAAATATGCTGCTTTTTGGTTTTTAATATTTTTTCAAGTTCATTTTAATGTCAATGGCTTGGAATAGTGGAGCTGAAAAGTCTAAACTTTGTTGTTTTTATTGTTTGTACTTAAAATGGCCAAGTAATTATTTATTATTATCGAACTTGTTTTCCACAACACTGTACAGTTTGGATTCTCTCTTTCTGGTGTTTGACGCAATATTTTTCATTCTTATCTGATTTTTTTCAAGTTTTTTTTGGTTATTTCATTTTACTTTTTGTTTATTTCTTTAATTTTTTGGTATTTACAATAATATTTTGGGATTCTGGACCACGTGACACTATGTGCCTTGACATCATCAGGTCGGCCCCGCCCCATACACACCCCCTATAAATAATTGTATATAAATTAACAGGAAACCTGCTCTGACGTTACGTTTGTTTGTTTATTTTTTCTTCTAGTACCTTCTTTGTTTTGTAATTTTTACAAACTATTGTGTGGTAGTTGTTGCGATAAAGCGCACTCAGACAAATTGGTTTTGTTGTCATATTTGGTTTCAAGTCCAAATTAAACTGAAGTTTGGTGGAGAAGTTTGAACGATTGTTTTCTTTACGATCTTCAAAGAGAAATTCATCCGCCTGTCATCCTCGTTTGATCGCGTTATGCACCCCTGCATTATATATTACAGCCCCCGGTCAAACGTTTGGTGGGCCCCCACTGCAACCACTCTGATTGACATTTCAACAAAATTATTTTTACAACATTAAAACACGCAGTACATCAACAGCTGACCAGCATGATGACATTTGGCCAACGCACGAGGCCTGAAAAATAAACATTTTTTCTAGCACAAGTTTGATTCAATAAGAACCGAATGAGATAACTGCATATTTGTTTTAAGGCAAGTTTCTGCGGCTTTGCTTTTCAAAAAAATGTTGCATAGGTTTGAAGTCAATGTTATTCACTTTCCACGCAGATGAGTGAAAGCAATTTCGAACGATGCAGTGCCGTTGTGCTGCGAGGTTGATTGTTCCAATTGATTAACACAACAAGTGCAACTTACACATTTGGCAAATAAAACCTGTAGGTTTTCTGTAGGCTTCGACTGACCGGCCGAGTGGGCTCTGAATTCACCGTTTTGCGATGAATCAAACTTGCGCATAACTTCACTCCACAAGTGAAAGAAGCAAGGAATCAATCAGCAAATGTTTAATAGGAAATCGATTTCACGTAACATTACGCATCCGTAATGCTAACAGGTGAAACGTTGAAAGGCTAAAGCAAGGTCAGAGAAAGTAAACAACCTCAAGACTGCAATGAATAAACCACAACACAAGCTGCGACAATTAAAACTCGAAGTTACGTTTTACTCAACTAAATGTATTCATTGAAGCTTCAAAACTTACTGCAAAGGTAACATGAACTTAAACACAGTAGAATACGTCGTACTCATAAATTCAACTACTGGCAAGGCGGCGCGTCCATTCAGGTGCGGAACCGGGGGGGATCGCCCCCCCCCCTGAAACCTACCAAAGTAACCTTATCATAATTTTGTACAATTCAGAAAGCAGCATTCGCGATATAAGGCCAGTTTGTCGTCCATTGTTTTGTCACTGCAGCGTTGTGAAGTACACTTCATCTTTCTTACAGTAGCAAAGCTGGTATGAGACTTGACTACCAAATATTACTGAAATCGCCCCCCTCACCTTGCTGGCTGGATCCGACCCTGCGTCAGCTTGAAACAACAACACGTCGTATGATTCAGAATATCTGCAGAATGCTTAAACTAAACTTGTATTTGTCGCGATGGCAACCAAACCTCAGATTAGCATTTGAAACGCTTCGACTGATAAGAAGCAAAACGTCTGCATTCTGGTGGCGAAAGTCAAAACCCGTCAAGCATGGCTGCAGTCAGGGTCAATTTTTACCGAAGCAAATGTCAATTACGTCACCGGTTTGGTACTTTGTGGAAACTTAACATCCTGCCTTTATTTAATCTAGGCTGGTATCTCTGGTGGTTGCAGCACAGTGTAGCTGCAGTGCTGCACTTTAAAACAGCCAGGCAGTAAAATATGATTGATTCAGCGTTACAATAATATTTCATGGTAGGTTTTCAGAAAGTTCACCGAGGCAAGTGCCTCAATGCAGCTACGGCCTAGTCAGCACGAAGGGAACAAAATTAGCTTACGCGAGAGAGCATCATGTTTTGAATATTAATACGTAGGTTAATTTTGTGATACAACTTATCTTCACAGAAATCCAACGAAAGGGAATTAGGTTTTCAACAAAAGTAACGATGTAAGCTTCATGTATCGGCGGTTTATTTACGTTGCCATGGGACTGAAGAAAAGTGCCGCGGAAAAGCCGCTTCATCTTTGTCAATTTTGCAATTAGGGTCTGTTCCAATTGCTTCGGTGCGATGAACATCTCTTGGAAAATGTGTTCATGGTTTGACCGACATATTGTTTGTGGCATATCACACAAGTCGCCACATAAATACCATAGTTTAAGTTCATGTTATCTTTGCAGTAAGTTTCGAAGCTTTAATGAATACATTTAGTTGAGTAAAACGTAACTTCGAGTTTTAATTGTCGCAGCTTGTGTTGTGTTTTATTCATTGCAGTCTTGAGATTGTTTACTTCCTCTGACCTTGTGTTGGCCTTTCTACGTTTCACAACTGTTAGCATTGCTTGCAAATGATAGGACTGACGATGCGTAGTGTTGCGTGGAATCGATTACTTATTAAAATTTGTAATTGATTCCTTGCTCGTTCACTTGTGGAGTGAAGTTGCTTGAACATAGATACGTGAAAGTTTGAATGATCGCAAAACGGTGGAAATATATGTAAACATATGTCCTCATTTTGTTTTTTGTCAGAAAAATCCAAGACAAGTTGCATTTTTGTGATTTCGTGGGAGTGACCGGACCTCATAAAATTGACGTTTGTGACTGGACCCTTTATTAAAATATTAGGCTAACTTGATGTTTACAAAAAACTGGTATAAACTAAAACTTCACATTCAATACTTCAAACAATGAATGCTGACGCTTTGCGTTCAAGCCTCAAATGCGTTTATTCATGGACGCAAATAGGTCGGGGACACGGGGACGCGTCCCCCCACTTTTTCAGACAGTGGTGAAATAATATGCCATGTCCCCCCACATTTTTCTCTTTAGTTTTCGTAATATGTTGGTTTCACACCAAGCTGCCCCCCTCAGATTTTACAACAAAATTGCGCCGATGCGTTTATTAACTCACAAACGTATCTAAAATGATAAGGAAATGTTATTCTGGGCAACAGCTGCAGGTGCTGCTCAGCAGAGTTTCGGAGTCGGAGGTAAAATATCCGACTCCGACCTTTCCAAAATTTCCGACTCAACATAATGGGAATCGTGGTGCACAGCAAGAAATCTCTGTTTCAACAAAAGTTTCGAAAGAAATTGCACCATTTTAACAGAAATTCTCAATTTAGGAGTGTGATGTAAAAAACTGATGCAATTGTCCATCCGGAGTCGGACAAAAAAATCTACCCAAAAGCCTCCGACTCCGCAACCCTGCTGCTCAGTACATAATTATTACAAGACAACAAAATACGTATTGCTGTTTTGCCCGAACTTTTTTGAATCTTTCCCAAGTCTTGAAGAACAATTTCTTTCCCGCCTCGTACGCCAATGCTAACAAAGTACTTGCTTGTTTTGAAAAATTTCTAAAAGGTTTATAGTTATTGGGAAATCTGCAATTACTTTACATAGTTCTTTAATGTCAGAAGAGAGCAATTTTTTAACTTTTCTGCGATACTGAAAACCTGCTCTAATCAGCGGTTTGTGTTCTTCACCGGTGATTTACTGTACTATGATTTAAGTGTAGGAAAAAGATGGATGCGTTGGACAAGAGTTTAGCACAATGGTCTTCAACCTTTTTTGTACAATCGACCCCCTGCGGGAACTTTGTTTGAAAATCGCCCCTCATAATTTTAGCGTTGTCCGAAAATCTTATTTTGTTTCGAAAGTAATTTCAGTGCTAATGAAATATAAATGGCCAATCTATTTAGCACAAAACAAAACGAATGCAAAGGCATTTGTAGAATAACTGTTATTCATTTCCAAAAAACAGCTGGTTCCAACTAATGCAAACCTTGCGATGGTGTTTATCTGCCAGCTTCTTCAAAGCAGTTTGCAAGTTGATCAACTTAAGTCTTATGGCGTTACCACCGGTCTTGTTCATGCCAAGACGATCGCGGTATTTATTACGCGTGTACAGCAGAGATGAGCAATGGACTGGACTGGATCCGGACTATAGCAAATTGTGTTGAATGTGGATTGGATCCGTCCTGTGAATCTCTTTAAAATTTAGGATCAGGACCGGATTTGGACTGAGTTAATGGAAAGAACATTTTTGTTGTGAAAAGGCTGCGCTTCTCAAATGTTTTGGATTTCACTTGGACTTTATGGACTGAGTTGTAAAAAATCAGGACTGGATCTGGATCGCAAAATATGACAGTCCGCTCATCTCTGGTGTGCAGTGCTTGGCAGAAACCTTGCTCAGCAAAATACGTCGTGGGAAACGCCAGTAATAATAACTTCACTTTTCCCCAAAGTTCTGGAAAACGCTCACTGCACTTAATCCAAAAATGGTATCATTCGTTAGTAAGAAATACAGCACGAGCTTCATCGTCGCTTTGGATGCCGATTAGACGTTTCTGGATGGTGGTGTTGCGTTGATTGTGTGATTCACCACGAACGGGATGTACGTGAAGAATAACACCGTTATATATGTGGCGCGAACAAGCTGCCGCGGTGCGAAACTTTTCTCACATGCCGCTCAGGATTCCGATCGCATTCGCTTGTGTTAGTTAGCTGGCAAAAAGGTATTTCACCCAGTAACATTCGGCGTCGTGATCTCCACAACAGAGAACATCACTTCATAACAAGCCCCAAACAACAGGTGGCGAAGAAGATTTTTTGGACTCCCTAAGTTTGGCCAATGTGGGGTGTTTAATGGGCTTACTCGCTGGTCTAAGTTACTCCTCTCCTAGCCAACTTTTCTGTTATACTCTGTCATAACTCAGATAAGCACGTTTTGCAATTTACGGCTAACTGTTACTAATTTTATTAGCCATTAATTGCTGCGTAAAATCGTCTCGCAAAAGTCATATTTCCAGTATTTTTACAACAGAATACACTTCAGTAGGCCTACATTGTTTTACTCCAGGTACTAAGTGGTTTGGCAATGCACTACCAAAGGCCATGAAGACTTCTTTCAAGTCAAATTTGCTAATAACTAAAAGGGATTTTGTGACAGTTCAAGACGAAAATTCACTAGGTTAGATTTGACCGATGCGATGATTTGGTGGTAGCAATGTTATGATTGTTGGACCATTTTTATTATCTTCAAATAAGCTGATTTTTTTCCTCTTAAGAAATGGAGTTTGACCGATTGGGTAATTTCCAGTAGCTATGTCAGTATTGGTTGCTTTCAACCAAAACCAGTATAATAGAACGAATTAATGCATATTTTACGAGAAACGTCCAAACCCCGCGTGCTAACGTATACAGGCTGGCTAGCAAATGTTACTGCTTGATGTCCTTTTTGTGACGTTGGTCATGCAACGATTGGGTGGCCAACCTATAATAAACTACTCCGTGCAACATTTTCTCTACTCTCTTATTTTGAACATAAGACTCAACAAGATACCTGCACAGTGTACATTCTTAATCTTTGTGCGAACCGTAATGCTTGACTCCCAACCAGTGACAATCTCAATGGTGTTGCATAGTTTGTGCAAAGAAGCATTACAGATAACGATGTTAGTTTGATTATTACGTCACCAGTCTGATATGTTTTTACAACCTTTGTTGCGAACCATGGAGTCGCAAGTGCATCAATTACTTTGATTCCAATTAACAAATCTTGTTTTTTCAAATCAATTTAAAATTTAGGATGTTTCATCCTGCAGAAATCGCCCCCCAAATCCCGTAAATCACAAAGTTGCCCCCACATCGCATAAAATCGACCCCTGGGGGGCGATTTCGCCCACGTTGAGGGTCACTGGCAGCAGAACTATTGTACCTTAGAAGAGTCACACCACAGTGAAAATGTTTCTCGTGCACTTCAAAACACGTCAAATTGTATTTAGTAAGGCAAACGCTCTTGTTAATTGGCCAGGTATAATGAGTCGGAATGCTCGGGACTATTTAGTTATATTAGCCCAAGGAAGATCACCTGCAACCATGGGCGTCGGAAGGGGGGCACGGGGGGATTGCCCCCCCTGGATTTTGAAATTGTTAGCAAAAAATGGTTGTTTTTTCTATTTCGAGGGGTAAAAAACAAATTTCACCGCTTTTGGACCTCCCCTGGAAAAAATCCTACAACCACAGCAGAAGTTTTCCCCGAAAACGAGACTAATGGGACACAGCTTTGTAAGTTTCACTGCGAGTACTGCCAGCTAGTGAAGCGGTAGGTCGTTCGTTTCGGATCTCCTCTTTCACATCAACGATTTCTATCATTATGACTTGATGCTCCTCAAAAATTTCTGTATGCACCACAGAGTGGTGTCCTGCAGAATTGTTTCCAATTGGGCCCCGCACTTGCTAAGGCCGGCCCTGATCTTGGTCATGTGTTTTTCTCACTTCCTGCATACCCCAACTCGAAATACCCAGGATCTGAAGAAGAGCACTAGTAGTTGCAGTCCCAAAGCAGAAAAAGCCACTGGGGGACCCAAGGAGTTTCCATCCCATATCTCTGCTGTGCGTCCCCTTTAAAATCCTCGAGAGACTCATCTACGCTCGTGTCGACCCATTACTCCCGCAGGAACAAGCAGGTTTTCGACACGGGAGGTCGACTGTAGATCAGGTCACCTCATTAACACACCAATGCAGTTTGGATATCCATATCTGATCCGATTGAGTTTTTTCGAAATCCAGTCCGATCCGGTTCTGAATTGCAAAATCTGGTTGGATCACGATTCGGAAACCGGATCATTTTTAACATTGCTATTTGCTACCTTCTTGACGCAGAAACGAGCAGTGTTTCCAGCGTTTTCATCGTGCGAGGTTACCCTAGGTCAAATGCACAAAGTCGGCATCCATTTCATCATCTACCATCTTAGCCCCAGTGATAGCCTGAATCGAGTCAATGACTCAACTTGAGTCACGAATTTTGGTGACTCGGTCTCGACTCGATTCACGTTGAGAACGATGGTGACTCCACATGAGTCGATTCACTTTTTTCCCAAAATGACTCGACTCAGGTCAGAGTCATTTTTTCAGAATCTCTGAGCCTCTGATGGACAAACCCTGTTTGTTTGCACACAAAGAAATAAAATAAATAGCATTTTTGCTTCAGGAATGATCAAAATTGACACAAATTTGGTGTGTTGACTTTCTAGTCGTGCTATGCTACATTTTGAGGATCAAATTTTTCCCCCTTGCACAGAGGTAGACCTGAGACTTTGCTTTTCACTGAGGGGCCAGAAGGACACAGTTTAGGCCTATTGACACATTATCGTGGTATAATATAGTATTTGCATATCGTGATCATGGAATTCGGCCTCATACTATTACGTTGAGTCTTTTCCAGATAAAGTGCTTTAAGTTTTTAAAATCCAATCCAAAAATTATGTTGCAAAATGTAATGCAAATCCGAAAACCAAATATTGTTTCAATCCAAATTCCTGTCACTGTTACTTGCCTAAGCCCATGTGGCAACGTGATTACACCACTCTTAACGTTGAGTTCGTAGCAGCAACAATCGAGTGAACCTAATCGAATGGGAAATCTCAATTGCCAATATGTTAAGGTTGTTGGTTCGACTCTCTCTTTGACTGGCTCAGGGCAAAGCAGGATTATGGATACAAAAAATGGCTCCCAACATGTCGATAGCTGGAATCCACTGCTGAAGGACGTCTTGTGGTTTTGAAATGGGGAAGTAATGTGGTCACGTGATTACGCCACATATAGGCCTAACGTTGAATTCGTAGCAGCAATAGAAGTGTGAACATGGTCGAATGGGGAATCTCTTTTGCAGTTATGCCATGTGTCGTCCGTTCGACTCTCTCTTTGATTGGCTCAGGGCATGCATATTTGTTGCTGCAACACCCGTATGTCAAGCAACTCAAAGATTCAAAGCCAAATAGTCTAAAGACTCTGAGTGGTTTGGAAAAAAATCAAATTAACTTATATTCTACCCAGGGATGTGGAAGCGGAAGCGGTGGAAATGGTCCTTTTTCTGTGGAAGCGGAAGCACGAAAATTCTACCGCTTCTGCTTCCACGTAGGTTATTTGACTTGAAGAGTAATTTGGCGAAAAATGTTTGTCCGTTTCCCGATGTGGATTAAACGGTGAAGTTGCACTATAAATCTGAACGTACGTGCCATCAGTAGTACAAGAGAACGTGAAAAAGCATAAGGGAAAATCAGCACCTACGAGCCACTTTTATGATATCGAGCGTAGCTACAAAACTTCTTACTTTTTTATGCTTGGTGTGTACACAGTGTCCACATATTTACTACACAAAAGCAATACTGGTGAGACGCAAACTCCGAAACAATTCACAGACAACTACTGCAATTTTTCGCCATACAGGAGTGTTGAATAATTGAGGAAAAATGAAGATTTGTAAAAAGCATCAGACATTTGAAGCGATCGAATAAAAAAGTTGGATGAAGATGTGCATCGTATAAAAAATCGATACAAGTTGTTTCTTAGCACGGCATCAAAGGTCGTGACACAATGGTTAACCTGGTGTGGGCGAACACTCACATTTCTGGGTATGTAATGCATAATTCGATAGGCATTG
>Ga0210059_1005473_pt1 | contig 20444 bp, 15 predicted proteins | sample Ectturendosymbi2_FD_188042 | JGI IMG/M metagenome (GOLD analysis project Ga0210059, IMG submission 188042) | Ecteinascidia turbinata endosymbiont from Florida, USA - Sample 2 (SPAdes) (version 2) | ecosystem: Host-associated > Tunicates > Ascidians > Unclassified | place: Key West, Florida...
GGTGCGGGTGCGGGTTGAGAAATTGTTCGTGCGGGTAACTGAGTGTTCAGTCAAAGCACATGAACTTAATCAGCTCAAAAATTCGCAAAACACGTGGATGTACAGCACTAGAGTTGTTTACCAGCATTGTGCTTAGGACAGTAGGCCCACAGCAGTTATTACATTATGATGTAACAACCCATTGTTGCGCAACATTAGCTCAGACTCTGTGGCCATGTGGTGGGCAAGTAAACATTTTCCAGTGCTACCGTCGTACTTGGTGAGGAATAATTCAGACCAGCAGCACTTCTAAATGGATAAGACAGCGTTTAACGCACAGCTAGTCACAACTGAACTGAAACGTGTTTTTGATCACCTCAAATCTGTTGACTGCGAAAGATCAGATCTGTGGAAAGTTTTGGTTGCCAATGAAAAAAATGAGTAGCTTGATTTCGCTGCTTGTTAGACTTTGTCTTCAGACGTTATGAATAGGGCAAGTTTTTGCCACTTTTTTTACAGCTTCCAACAGCTTCTGAAATACTCAGAATTTATGTAGTACGATGTTTTAAGCTGGTTCCAGGAATTTTATATGGCGGCTTGTTTCTTTTTTTACATACAACTTTTCCTGCAATTTCTATCAAGTATTTTGCAAAGTGTAGAAGTTTGATTAAAAAAACATGCTATAGAATTATTTCAGTATGGTTCTGTTCTCTTTGATGACCGATTCGAACTGAATAATGACCGAAAAGCAATTGTAGAAATGACTCCGTCAAACATCAGTCCACAACTGTACGTCAAATTGTTAAATTACCAAGCAACTTCATGCACACGTTTTAGCATGCTACGCAAACGTTGGTAAAAGATCGCTACTTCTCCCTAAGTAATGTTTGGAAATATTTAGCATTATATGTAAACAAGTCGCTTTGAGTAAATCACTTTCGTTTAAAATGCTTGTGCACAAATACAACATTTTACTGCAAATTTTGTGAAAATTAATGCATACTTCTCACGACTTTATTGCAACAAAAACTTGCCCTAGTTGTGAGTTTTTAGTAGTTTTCGGACAGCTGCGGGTTTAAGACCGAAAAAGTGCGGTGCGGGTGAGGGTTTAAATTTTGCGGGTGCAGACAAAAAAATTCACCCTCGGCAGGACTCTAGTGTGTACATCACTTGCTGACCTTGTAGAAAAAATCGATTTTGTGCATTCGCTGAATCCCACGTAGACTTTCTACGCGTCTGCCCTGAAGTACCTTTGACACTGCACCACACCCATGAGCGTCGGAAGGATTTTGTCCAAGCGGGGCCAATAGTGGATTTTTCCAGGGGGGCAAAAGTGCTGAATAGTCATTTTACCCTCTCGAAACTAAGAATACAATCATTTTTGCTGAACATTCAATAGGAAAATGTCAAAATGCAAAATCCAGGGGAGCCTTGCTCCCCCCTGCCACCCTTTCCGACGCCCATGACCACGCCCACAACACTGCATCACACCAATATGCATTCGTTGGTGGTTATGATGCGGAACTACGCAACAATCAAAGTTGTCATTTACACGCGCCCACACATGCACGGTTCAGGTGCCGTGGGACCCATAACAGGTCTCCTTAGTTACCGAGTCACGCCAAGTGATAAATTCCGTACATTCGGTGTTCGACGACAGTTTTATCAAAACTGCGCGAAAAATTTTACAAAAAAGCGTACTGGCTCTCGTGCACGTCTTGCAACAACAACTTCAATCATCGAGATCCGAAATCATTATTACCCTTTTCTGTAATTTGCGCGGTGCACCCTGGCTCCACCAGCACAGTGCCGTTCTTGTCGATGATGATCGACGGACCGTGAAGCACGTGGTCACGTGACAGTTCCTCCAGCAGATAGACCGCGGTGTCATGGTAACCGCTGTCGAAATGACATTGGACGACCTGAAATGACGGAAATTACGTCAAGTGGCGACGTCGAACGAAAACGACGTCACAAACGAGCAACGCGTAACCAGCAACGTCACAAATCGATCTTCCCGACACTGAAGGAGCTGCCAAACTAAGTCAAACCAGAGTGTTGTTTAGAGCCAGTGTTATTAACACCTTATAACAGAGCTTCCCATCCTGGGGTACGTGTGCCCCCTAGTGGTACATTTGCCTGTCCGAAAGGGTACATTTAAGGTTGATAAAAGGGAAAAATATATTTACACATTATTTATTTCCAACATTTAACATATACCAGTGAACAGTATTTAAATAAAGAGTCTACCTTAGTATTTCTAAAAATCCAAAAGTCCTATTCAATGGATTTTTGTTAAGTTACTCAGCCTTTTTGTCATAACAAATTTTACGGGTACATGCTCATCTGTCGAATTGCTAAAGGGGTACATGGTCAGAGAAAGGTTGAGAACTCTGCCTTACAATGTATAACTGTCACCAAACGCGTACGTCCCACGGAGTCAGCGAACCGACAGGAATTGATTGGGGGTGAGGGGTCACGCATATGAGCTTCCAGCGCATGCGACCCACAAAGTACACTCACTTTCTCCACTCGCGGGACTTTCCCATCAGCGTTCGACGCTACTTCGTCAACAATTTTGGCACGCCCTGTACCACGGACTCTGACGTCATCGACACGCACGATCCGATCGGGGATCGTGAACCCGAACTCAGTTTTGTATCTGCACAAAAATCATTATTTGCAAATAATCGCATAAGCTGTGAAGTGTTGTCATTGCTCATCGTATATAGAGACATTGGTGGATGTGAACAGCAACAGTTGCTTTTCTTTTTTTGAATTAGGATAAGTCAGTATTGTCTTTTATAAACTTATCAGGTTTTAACAATTGCACTGACCCAAAAATCGAGCGCTTGATTCAACAACAAAGTTTTACGCACAGTTCATCTCCTCCTCTTTTAATCGATACACGTCACTCCTCTGTTTGAAGTTAAGCTTTGAACTGAACGTGAACTCACCTGCGGGTGAATGACGTCATGAAATCTCCGTGCTTTGAAGTAAAGCGGCAGTTATCGGGGGTGCTGCTGGCTGGGCACATCAGGGCACAGTCCGTCCTGTCGTAACGAAGGTTCAGAAATGGTTCCAGTTGAATTTGATCTGCGCTGAATCCTTGTTCTTTCAGCTTATCTTCACACCGCTTCATCAATCGCTCCATGGTTTTGTCCAGTTGCGGAAGGCTGTCTGGGTAGAAAGCAAGAAGTTCAAGAACAACGAATATTGCAAAAGCAAATCGTTGCCAAGAAACTGAAATGTGCCAGAAAATGCCGCAGGAAATAAAAAATTTCCATCTTTTCTTTAAAAAAAAGATAAAAAACTATATTACTTTCGCCGCAACCAATGCTATGCATACAGTTGATGTAGAAGAGAATGCAGCAAATAACGGTTTTCTGACAACATTATAATGTTTAGACATTTCTAATGTTTTTAGCATAAAAATTACCTTCAGCATAAATTGCTGCAGATGGTTCTTGCATGTCTTCGACCACATCGGCAAGCGCCATCCCATAAGCTGACAAAATGCCAGAATATCTGAACCATTTAAACAGAAGTCAAGTTCAGAATCGAATAAAAAATAAACACCACGTTAAAGTGAAACAATTTAGTTTCATACTCTACCAAACGCTTTATCAACTGTATTTTTGTAAGTTTTCATCAATGTTCATAATTGCAGATTTGATCTACGTGTTGATTTACTCAAGTTGCAAACTGACCTGCTCAAGTCTGTTGATTTCATTTCCGCCTAACACCTCGCTAAAAATCGATTTTCATTCATTGCAAAATTCAACTGTTCACAACCGGAAATGACATCAAAACTTATTGCGATGATCATCATTTCAAACAGTCGGAGTTTAACTAGAACATTTTTCGCGCAGGATAAAAATATCTGACAACCACAAAAACAAAAAACTCGCTTAACCTTCAAGAAAAGTTTACTGAAATAGACACTGTAACATGTCTACATTGCCACGATAATTCTATCACTGTGAATGCCGGAAGATGAGGGAAAAAGTTGCGTCGAATCAAGATTATGATAACTTCACCTGCAGTAGTTTGACCAACTCACTTGTGAATAAAAACTTTGCCCATGCCGAGAGAACGCGCTATTGCGCATGCGTGCTGACCTCCGGCTCCCCCGAAACACGCCAACATGTGGCGGGAAGTGTCATGACCTTTGGCTTGGGTCAAGGCTCTGATTGGTCGACACATAGACTCGTTAGCGACGACAATGAACCCCAGAGCAACAGCTTCAATTGACATATTCACGTGGTTTGGATTTTCTGACGTCATATACGAATTAATTTCGTCTGAAAAAGAAACGGATAAACGAAAGAAAGGAAAACACGAAATCAAAGTTTCCTAAAGGGTGAAACCGCACACCACCTGCACGCCATTTGTTTCGGGAATATTTCGGGGCAATTTTCACTATTTACGATTTTTTCCCAAAGGACAGATCTTCTACGACATACGGCGGAATAACTATCTATCAGAAGAATTCCATTCCCAGCAAAGAATCATACAGAGTATATGACACTAAGATCTTGTAGACTGTAGAGTATATGTGTCGTCTACACAGTAGGCGACATCAGCTCTTATTCAAATAGAATCTTTTAACTTCCAAACAGAATTAAAAGTAGCACTGGATATTTCAGACCCTGCCAAATGAACAATTCTTGTGCGATATGTTTTGTAGGAATTTTGCGTTTGCTTGAACCAGTGGTCAGATATTCTGCCACGTAGACGTTTCCCCCTTTTTTGTGACTTTACTTTTCATGACGTAAAATTTGGCCATTTATCATAAATCTGCCTGCAACCAATTATCAACCATTTAAGGCAATGATCGCAGTACGTGTTTATGGCAACGCAGTAAGGGTCCGTTTAAAGCTATTGCAAATCTCGAAAAAGCAGATGCACCTGTTAATGATCGGAAAGCAGCTTTGGTTGCTTCAACATCGAGTGGCTGGTCTTCACTTGGACCAAAGATTTTCGGAAAATAACTGAAAGAAAACGATTGCAGTTGAATACCGATGTTTCAAACGTGAAATGAGGCACTAAGCTCATAAAGCGAAACTGAGTTCTGGCGTGAAATGAAAACTTGTTGTAGCAGAAAGCAATCCAGGCAACAATTTAAAAAACTGTAACAAACAACAGACGACTACAAAATGAATGACTATTGTTTGACTTTTGCAGATGACGACAAAATAAATTACTGTTGTTGACAAACAGCAGATGACTATTGTTCAGAAGTTCTTACTCAGGAAGAAGCCTTCCAAGACACAGGTTGGCATCCGTCACTGTTAATGGTCCACCTAAAAGCAATGCAGTCATTAGCCATGAAACTACACAACGGTCTCGCTGAAGTCAAACAAGCAAACATATCGTTCCTACAATCAGTCGTCTTTGCTTTAAACCAGGAGTGGGGGAACCTGTGGCCCGCGTGAACGTTTGGTATGGTCCGCACCAGAATTTTCCTTACCCAATTTAGAACACATTATCGCATCAAAACGAAGCTACATGACCATGATCTTAACCCCAGGCACAGTTGTCAAATCAAACTGGTCAAAACTTGATGCACGTAAATCATACCTTTTCTGTAGCAAGTAGGCCCGGGGTGGGCCCCGGCCGATTGCGGACCAACGACAAACATTCCAGACCTAAAAAAGAGCCGGGAGCCTCCACCAGCAGCCACGGTGTTTATGTCAAGCTGCATGAACAAAACGCGGAGAAGAATCAACAAAGAATGAAGTTGCAGATGTTTCTCAAGCGTTTCTTATGAACTAAAGTTTCTGCTATTCTGATAATTCGCTGGTGCAATTTTAAGCAAAGTAGAGCTTTTTGACGTACCAGTGGCTTTGCCACTGCACTCGTACAGCTGTAATATCAACAAACATTCATAGTTTCGCAGGAAATAAGACGGCAGCATTCCTGTCACCAGAGTAGAGCATGAAAAGTCATTTGTTACCGATGTATGCCAATTTCCATAACTTTTTGCTTAACGAAAATAAAAACAACAACAGTAAAATCAGACAAAAATATGAGCGAATCGCACAAAAAGTAGACTAGTAACGATCAACTTCGATGAAAAACCAAAAACACTACCACCGCAATGCCTTACAACGCAGTCAACCATAAACCACCATGCGATACCACACAAAGGTATCGCTGACGCACAAACACATAAAACAAGTCGTCAACCTGAGGTGCTTGGATAGTAACTCCAGCGGTCGTGGTCTCAAACACGTGCTCGTATTCACCGGCGTAGCGACTCACGTCGGTCGATGTCCCTGAGATTTCAACAACAGCTGGAAAGTGCTATCGAGTGAGGGGAATCCCCTATAAACTGATCCGTTCCTATGTCAGCGCATTCGGCGATAGCCTTCGTTTCGTCACAAACTTTCATTCCATATCACTGATGTTAACGATGCGCCCGCACAGCTGAGGGAGGGGGGGTCTGACTTTGCACCGTCGTTGAGCCGAACTCAGCGATTTACGAAACAGAAAACTACTTATTCAATCTCAATCCATATCCACCACTTGAGCCCGAACCCACCTCCCATGTCGAAGCCAATCACCGGTTGCCCGTTTGCGTATGACGTCACTGCATATCCAACAACGCCACCTGCCGGTCCGGATAAGATTGCTCGACTTCCGTTGAATCTGCTCGGATCGAGATGAAAATAAAAAGGCAAATAGTCATCGAGTTTATTTTGTCACACCTGCTGCACGTATCCCTTAAAACAGGTCTGCACAACGCGGACAGCTCGAAGAACCAAATTGATCAACATAAATTTTCTGCGGGCCGCTAAAGTCTAAAGAAGAATTAAATACATTAACGAATGAAAAAGAATGAAATACATTAACAGACAAAATGCTGGGCCGAAATCCCAAAGATTGGTGGACATGTCCCAGTGATGCAAATCATCTATCGATGCACACGTTCAAAAAAAGAAGGGTCTGACTTTTCAAACGGTATCAAAATCATAGCATCCCTCTTCACCAGGGGTCTCAAACTCAAATTGCTCCGAGGGCCACATTAGGACTTATAAAGTAACCCGAGGGCTGCATTATGACTCCCGAGGACCGCATGATGACGTTGACGCAACAGGCGGTACTTTAAGCTTATTAGAAACACGTTTTACATCTTATTCCCTACGAAAGATATCATGAGTTAAGGGCAAGTCATTTCTAGCTTTACGTTCATTTAAACCAGGTGATCTTAACCTGGGATACATGAAGGTGCTCTAAAGGGTCCGTTTGATTGGTCGCAACCGCGGTTATATATGCACCCTTTTCCTACTCTAGGAAAAGGGAACATCGTTTTTTTGTGACGTAATCATACACAACGATTGTGTCGTAATAGAGTGAACCGAAAACTGTACACGTGCAGGCTGATTTTGCGCTTTAGAAATGTTTAAAAGGTTGATAACCAGGTAAGGTAAATAAATTAGAAATTTTAGCCATTCAGAAAATGTCAAATAAGAGGAAGTACAGTGAAAACTATGTAGCTTTTGGTTTTACCTTAATTACGGATAATGATGGCAGTGAAAGGCCGCAGTTTTTCTGTGAAGTCCTTGCCAATGCAAGTTCGAAACCAGCAAAACTGCAGGAGCACCTCACATCTATTCATCCTAAAAATGCGTTGGATAGTGTTGAATATTTTCGTTGCAAGAAGGCTCGATTTGAGAAAAGTGGGACTTTGCCAAAGTTCGGATTCATCAAGACATAGAAGCCATGCCTCGAAGCATCGTATAAAGTTGCTTACCGCAGAAACCACATAAGATCGGAGAGACATTGGCAAAGCCGTGTGCCCTGGAAATGACTGAGCTGGTTTGTGGCATAGAACATTGGAAGAAACTTGAGGCCGTTTCTTTGTCAAATGACACCATCATCTCCAGAATTACTGACATTTCTAATAATATTCTGGAACAAGTAATGGAGAAACTGAAAGCGTCACCATTTCCATTTAGCATTCAACTGGATGAAAGCACAGATATCTCTCAGTGCGCGCAGCTTCTTGCATATGTTCGATGTATGCACGCCGATGCAATTAAAGAAGAATTCCTATTTTGCGAGCCTCTTTCTGAAACTACCAAGGCTGCAGACATATTGCAGATGGTAAATAATTTCTTTGCCAAACAAGACTTCAACTAGTAGAGAAATATTGGTAGTTTTTGTACCGACGCAGCGCCTGCAATGCTTGGTAAAACCTCAGGATTTGCCACTTTGGTGAAGAAAGAAGCTCCTCACACTATTGTGACTCATTGCTTTTTGTATGGACATGCATTGGCACCAAAAAGTCTTATCATCAACTTTACAAGAGATATTGTCTACTTCTGTGAAGGTCGTCAACTTCAGAGCTCGAGCTCTGAACCATCGTATATTCAAAAAGCTTTGTAAGAAACAGGTGCGCAACATGCAGTTATTTTGTATCATACAGAAGTTTGCTCGCTTTCGAGAGGTCAAGTTTTGAAGCGTTTGATGGAACTGAGAAAGGAAGTTTCCCTTTAACGCCCGAAAGGGCGATTATAGCGGCCGGTACGTTTTTGGTTATAACTCGCCAGCCGCTATAGCTAGAGAGGTGTTCAAAGCCTCTACGGGTGCGGCAAGTCTTCTAGATTCGATTAAAAAACATTTTTTTGATTTGGGCTAGGGGTTCTCCTGGAAGGAGCTCCCAAAATGGGGGTATTTTTGAATTTTTGACCAATTTTGATTGGCCCTGGACGCCAATCCAATGAACCACAATTTTGGTTCAAACCTTTTTTGGAAACTACACGATCTCCCGCGTCTATACAGCCCTTGATTGACCCTCTAGCGTGTCTGGAACCAAAGTTACGGCCCAAAAAAAACATTTTACCCCAAAATCAGAACATTGCAGAAAATTCATTGAGTCTCCCACTGGCGCCACTTTGATTTTCTATAACTCGCCGCTAGAACATGCTAGCGAGCTATTCGAACCCTCAAAAGACTCATGAAGCCTTGTAGTTTGCACTGAAAAAAAACCTTTTGAGGTTTGGGTTCGGGGTTTTCGGTGGGTGTCGTTAGAAAAAGGGTAGGTTTTGCTTTTTTGATTGTTCTATTATGACGTCATCACCTGGACAAAGGGCCAGAATTGTGACTCAAAGTTTGGTTGTATTCCAGGCTGGAATATGAAGCTATAGAGCAGTGGTGCTCAAACCGTGGCCCGCAAGGACCTCTGGAGTGGCCGTGAAGCAATTTTCATTGGAAAGAAAACTTAACACTTTAATCATTTAAGAGAATTTTTAGATAATTTTTATTGAGATTATTAATTCTTGTGGCCCGCGAAGGGTTTCTGAAAGACAAATGTGCCCCACGAGCCAAAAAGTTTGAGCACCACTGCTGTAGAGGCCTAGATCGACTTCCTGGTGTTTCTGGTGCCCAAGTTAGCGCCAGAAGACCCCAAATCATTGAGGACATGGTTGAGTAATTCCAGGGGATTTCCTTAATTAATTTCTGCTTATTTTGCCATAACTTTTGAACCACAAATGCTAGAAAGTCCATGAAACCCTCTGAAAACTCGTATTGTAGCCTAGAATCCAAAAAAATTGTGTCACAGTATCTGATGGATTGTTCGACACCCGGGATATGACGTCATTATCCAAATGTAAACAAATATGAATAAACATCCTCTCAATACGTAAACATCAACTGTAAGATTTTTCTGGTACGTTTAACCACTAGCCTGTGCTGTTCCGTGGGAACGCACAAGTAAACCTGATTCTCATTGGTAGAAGAGCAGGATGTGCGGCTCCTTACTGTTACGTAATAAACAGTGTGACGAGTCTCGTAGCTTTAGCAGATAACGTGGTCGGCCTCGTGGGCAAAGTACAGTTGTTTAGCTGTGGTTTTAACGTTTTGCTGTGCACATCACCTGACAGAAGTCACAGCGTTTCGAAACTTCGCGTTAGTGTGCTCGACTGTGTTCTCAGCAACGAATAGAGCTTCATTCGGTGCAAGGACATTTGTGATCGACGAGTCTAGTGCGGAGAAGCAGGCGAGGTGCGGAGTTCAAATTTATAAAGTACTGTAGAAAACTCCGGGACGATCGCCCGGGTAAATCTACATCAACCAAAAACCCGAGATCTCAAGCTAAAAATTTTTTTCCAGTCTAAACTAGTCTTCACGAGTCTTTAGAGGGTTTGAACAGTTCTCTAGCCTATTCTAACAGCGAGTTATGGGCATATCCAAAAGGGATGTTTTTCCACCCTGGTTACCTTTTTTAGGGCTAGAAAATTTTACCACTTTTTGGTTTTTGTGGCATAATTTTTGATCCAGATATGCTAGAAAGCCAATCAAGGGCTCTAAAAACTCGTAAGATAGCCTAGTTTCTAAAACATACTTGGGCCAAAATGTTGGCCCATTCGATGGGCGTCCAGGGCCAGGTAAAGAAGGCCATAAAAACGCTAAAACACCCCCACCTGTGACGTCCCCCCAAGAGAACCCCTAACCCAAAACTGAAAAAAAATTTTTGACTCGGAACTACAAGACTTGCTAAATCCGTAGAGGGTTTCAACACCTCTCTTGCTGCAGCAGCTGGCGAGTTATGGCCAAAAGAGTGCCGGCCACTGCAGTGGCCGGCGCTGGCGTTAAAGGGTTGGGAAAAGCACAATCCTCTCTCAGTGCAATTTGACTGTAATGAGTTTCTCTATGACCTAGCTTACTTGGCAGATATTTCTAGTCATTGAATGTGGTAAACCTGTCAATTCAAGGACCAGATCTAACGATCATAGATGTTACTGAAAGATTGCAAGCTTTTCAAGCAAAGCTTCCTTTGTGGAAAAGGAGATTAGAGACAGACAACTTTGCTAACTTCCCAATGCTGGAGGAAATGATCTCTCAAAGCCGAATCGATAATACCGAAGCCCTGTCTCTCTCCCAGCGCGGAAATGTGTGTGAAAATTTAGATAGATTGCAGCAGTCTTTCAAAAGTTATTGCTCGGATGATATGAATTTTGAATTGTGGATTCGCACTCCATTTCTTGCAGATCTAGATGCTGTTTGTGGTGACGATCTGGCGAAAGAAGACCTCATTGAGTTGAGGACAATGCAAATGCTAGGAAGCGATGTCAACTCAAAAGAACGTAGCAGAATTCTGGTGTTCCTTGACACAAGCTTATCCTCGCCTGGTAAAGAGAGCCATGGTTGCTCTTATTCCTTTTGCTACAAGCTACCTCTGTGTGTCGGGATTTTCGGCTCTTCTTGCTATCAAAACAAAGAAATAGGTTGGACGTTAAGGACGACATGCGTGTTGCCATGCGTGTTGCCACGTGTGTTGCCATGCGTGTTGCCATGCGTGTCGAAAACCATTCCACAGTTTCACGTTCTTGTTGAAAAAAAGCAACAACTTCGCATTGAAATAAACTCTTAAAAATTAATTTGCGCGAAACTTATTTTACGAATTTTCTCCGCGGCTTCAAACATTTTTTTCTGATTGTTTTTTTACGAGTGTTTTTCTTTCTGATTCATGTTAAAGCAAAGGCTCTGCGTTTTTATTGTTGTAAAATTTAGTTGATTCTGCATTGGATTTATTATCGACTGATATTCGTTTACTTTAATTATTAAACGCTATGTTTAGTCTACAAACCATTTGACTACTGGTACGTTGATTAAAGCTAATTCTGGCAATTGCAGTCTGTTTCTTCTAAATCTAAACCAAAGGGGTCCATAGCTTTCGAAAGAATGTTTTAGAGGTCCGTGAACCACAAAAGGTTAAGAACCCTTGATTTAAAAGCAACTTGTTTACTCGCTAGCCGAGCACTTTTAAACACCGTTGAATAAACTAAATAATGTAAATGTTAATTATTTGAAAAGTCCCAAAAAGCATCGCGGGCCGCATGGGGCCCGCGTGTTTGAGACCCTGCTCTTGACTCTTTTGCTCAGAGGACTTTCGACATCTGCAGCGCTTGATTTGAAACCAGAGCGACACTTCCAAGCCTCACCTGTGCATCGGGGTCAAGCCGCCATCAGATTGCATGAAGAGCACATTGACTTTGCTCAGGCGGTCATCGAAGCCCGCCTCGAAATTCGACAAGTACTGTTTGATGCACGGCGTGAGGTAGGCGTCCACACAAGCTAGAATTAATCAAAACCACCAATAACAGCACACGCCGTGGTCGCGCATCCGCATAGAAGATGAACTAACAGCCGGAGCATTACAACTGTGACAGAACTGAAAAAACTGAGCGAAAAAGGCGCGTTAGCGCAGATTACGTCAACGTTAAAGCCAGTGAGGGTAGAAAAATTATTTTGCAGGCTGTCAGAATTTCGAAAACGTTGTCGGCGACATTTAAAAAAAAGCTAATTATTTTTTCAAATTGCGGGGCGAAATTGTCCGTCATCACAAAGAGAACCTGTAAATCCCCTGGGCACGATTTTGACCATCGGCATGACTTCGCACGAGAGGGAGACCTGCGTGAAGCCCATCCCAAGAGCGATTTCACCAACTCGTCGTTCGTGAGCAGAAAATCTAAAAACATTGCAGTAAAACCTCTGTAAGGTTTACCTCATAGGCGCGAGTATGCAGTGAATGGCAAGGAGAAAACCGGCTGCTTGACGGAGTGCTCAGTTGCTAGAGTCTGCATGTAATAGGCTGGTATCATTAAAACTGCAGCAGCTAAGTCACTGCGCAAGAGAAACATGAACGAAACCGACCAGGAATCAACAGCAAGAAAGATCTTAATCCCAGTATTGCGGAGTCACACGCAAAATTAAAAAAAAACAATTTCATTCCTTTGTCAAAAATCACAACTCAACAACAATAAAGGTCACTGCAACTTGCGAGAGCAGTTAGAGCGTGCAACCGGGCGAAACCTCCGCTAACGTCTCTCCATCCGCAACCAGGGGTGGGCGACCGGACAATTCCCCCCAAAAAATTTCTCAAAACATGTTTAGTTCTGGGGTACAACAACAAGTAACAATAATCCCCACCCCGAAAATATCAGCTGGTTGGGGCCCTGATCCATTTCATTGCAGGAAAAAGTTAGGCTTGCATATCGATTGCCTAAACGCCAGCAGTAGTCAAATGCCACAGTAACACCGAAAGCCAACATTTAATAAAAAGTCGCAACTTTCATTTCAACCAAAACTATAGCAAACGCCGTTCCATCCCTTGTTGCCTGTCTGTCGCCATCACTGAGCTTCGAGCCGTTTTCAAACGTTACTTAAATGCGAGCGTTATGTCAAAAAAACATAATTGTTGTAGTAAACAAACTAAACAATTCCAAAGAATTAATCAGCCCCAATAAAAAAAAGCGGATTTTTCTCTTCTCCACCACCGACGTAGGCGATACTCACGTATACGAATGCATCAACGCAACCGCCAGACTTCTGATGCCTTTGGCCAAAATCTTCGACAGATCCTTTCGTAATTTTGTTTCATCTAATGGTGTCAAGAGATGCAGCTGCGAATAATATGCATTGCACAAAGAAGCAGTGTGAGGTAAATGCGACCCTTTGTCTTGTTTGGATCAGCAGCTAGGAGGACAAACGTTTCGGTTTCCGTTGGGAACAACTTGCACTGAATTTCAAAACTGATCCATTTGATGGATGCATGAAACAGCCAGAAATATCGAACAACACTGATTTGCTAAATACGGAACACAGGTAAGCTGATAAAAAAAACAAACCTTTTCATTTGTACTGCCTGTCAGTTCAGGTGAGGGCAACCCAAGTTCACACTTATCTTGTTGCAAAATCACTCTTTCTTGAACTTCCACAACATCTTCATACAGAACCTCTGGTATTTCTATCCTCTGTGAACAATGTTCCTTGAGACATTCATAAAAGTAAATGCTGTCGCACAAAACTTTTGGTCATGCCACTGAAACTTCAAAGCTACGTGCATAAAATTCTTAACAAAGTCAACAAAAACTATGCGTATGACCAAGAACATGTATTTACGCTTGAGAAATAATGTCAACAGTCACAAAAATTGATGAAAAAAGATTTTTGCATTTACAAAAATTTTTTGATGATGGAGAGGAGATATTGCACACCTAAGACCTTTGAAAATGAGATTATTAAAAGCAAATAAAAGTCTAGAAACCTAAATTCAAGTTTGTAGGCAATGTTACACATGCTAACCTCAGGTTAGAAAAAAGCAAAAAACGAACGCGAAGAAGGATAAGTTTCGAAGCCAAAGTTCATGGCAACAACAGTAAATGATTTGTATACAGCTATCCATATAATTTCCAAGAGTCGTATAGGAACTTCCATAACATTGCAACTCAACTCACAAGAGCATGGCTGAAAGACAACTAACCAAGTCAAATATTTTTGGTCTGGACTGATTGCCAATGTGGAGCAGATCCTTGACACCCTCTGTGATGCACAAAGCCATGCGTTCCCCATTCCTTTCCAGAAGAGCATTCGTGGCAACAGTGGTGCCCATTCTAATGTAGTCGATGTATTTCGTGTCAAGAGGTTTTGAGGCAGAGGCTGGTTTTCCAAGAGTCTGGAGGATCACACAAAGTTCAACAAATTTAAAACAATCAAAACTAAGAACTTTTGACCCAATTTCAGATAAGCCGAAGTTGGGACCATGCTTAAATGCCCAAAACAATCTGATTTACACACATAGAATCTTCACCATATTTGCAATATATGCAAATGTCATAAATTTACGGTGAATCAATTCTAATGCCATTATGAATAAATCTTTGCATGTCACAGATGTTCCTATAAGCCTTGTTTTCAATGCTGTTATTTCAGTATCTAAGCTTCTAACCAACCAAAACCTGTTCTATAATTCTTCTTATTCCTTCACGTGGGGCATCATCATAATTTTGTGGATCCACAGAAAGGAGTTTCATCAAACGCACCTTTCCGTCTATAAACAAAGACTTCAGCGTTAGCAATTTTCCTTTGCACAATATTTTAACATAGAATCTAAACAACACCATTAGGTATAAAACAAGCAATCGTGTATGAATCACTTTTATAAAACAGATTTTAAATGCTTGAATAATGAAACCACTAAGACCCCAATATAGTATTCCTAAAGATGCTAATTAACACTCAAAAGCATTGAAACCAACCATGAACCAAAATATATTTCAAAATTTGATGCTGTCTGTACTTAATCACAAATTCCAGCACATGAAGTCATACAAGAATTAATCTGAACTTATGAAATTTTTTTCTCTATTGTAATGGTTTTAGGATCACACTGCACAATTCTGAAAGCAATGATTATACCAGGGGTCTCAAACAAGGGCTGCATGTGGCCCACGAGGGCATTTTGGGAATTTTCATACAATCAACATTTAATTGTTTAGTTTATTCATTGATGTTCAAAAGTGCTCGGCCAGCAAGTAAACAAGTTCCTTTTAAACAAACGTAGAGACGGCTAAAAATGATTTGCTTGTAACTGACAATACCTTTCGCAGAAAATAAGATGTGAAAACTGTTTTTTATAAGGTTGAGGTACCGCCATTGCTGCATTAGTGTCACAATGTGGCCCTTGGGTTACTTTGTAGGTTCTAATTTGGCCCTTGGAGCAATTTGAGTTTGAGGCTGTAGTGGAAGAATGATTCAGCTGATGAACAAAAAACTGTGTGCCCCTTGGTTTGTCACAGAGACTCCTGGATTATACTATGCTTCACAAATATCACAATTTGGTTTTGATTTATTAAGCAAAACTTAAAATATTTTGCATCTTAAGGTGCTTCAAAATGCTTCAATCATCTGTGGGCTACTGTTGTTGTTTTTCCTAGGCAGCCTTGGGTGGCGATATTGATTCTTTTGAGAAGTACCATGTATTTTTGAGTGGTGGTCCTGCTGTGGGGATGGCTGATTCATAGGCTGGGGAATGTGGATTGCTACAGTGCAAACTAGGTTTACTTTGATTCAGCTCAATGTGAGATTTTTTGAGGTGTTCAAGCATTTGGTGTTGTTAAGTTAGTGAAACGTCTCTGTCTGTTGATATTTGCATGTTTTTTTTGTTGTTTTTTTTGCTATGGTGTTTCATTTGTATTTTGTTGTTTTGCATGAACTTGTGGGGGCAGTGACTTAAATGACAGCTACGGCCGTCACTTCCTGTCCCTGTATTCCTGATAAAGTATTTTGTTCTTGGTCGGGATGCAGAAATAAACTTGAACTGAACTTCAATGCAAATATTTACAATTGTGTGCCTTTCATTTAATGCTAATTATGATGCAAAATAACTGCATGAAAACCTGAAATTTTTTAGCTGCCATTTATCATTATAAGCTCAGCACTTTATCATGTGGCTACGAATGCCACACATTCCAGAAAACAGACCATTACATAATGATGTATATTAAGTCTACCGTTAGGTACCAGCAAAAAATCACTAGCATGTAACTCCAGTCACAAACAGTTAAACACATCATCTTATATCCATGTACAACAATTAAAATTTACTATATGCCATTGCATCTCATAACATTTTTATTGCTGACCTGGACATCGTGCATAAATATCTGTGAAAGTTCCTCCTCTATCGATGGCAAACTGAAACTTATTTGAGAAGTTCATCATATCCACAAAGGGTCAAGATTTATACTAAACTGTAAATATGGTCTTAGCAGTGATGAGCACAGATACTGCATTTACAAGCAACTGCTACTTTTTCACTCTTAGTGCACATACGTTCCTGCACATCTTTTAACTTTCTTAGCATCTTCTCATGATTGCACACAAACAGATAAAAATTATTTTTTCCACTTTCCAGAAAATTGAGCGTTAAGTTATTGCTTAATATTTTCTGCTGCGGGAATCATGTGCAACAATGCCATTACTTTTCAGTAGATAAGCAATAAGAAACTTCTATGTTAACTAGCTAGTTGCCACGTCCTCTGACTAGTGCTATCTTTTTTCGATCATACTGAGAAAGCGTTAGTGTTACCATGTTGTGGGTCTGCATGGCAGGTGAAAGCACCTTACAAGGTGGGTTTGTGATTGTGCATATCTTCATAAAATGTTACTACAGATGGATTTAATGCATATATTCCTTGTTAGTGCGTGGACATGAGTGGCCTAGATCAAGGCTTCTCAAACTATGAATCGCGACCCCAAAATGTGAATTTGCGGTTGCGAAACAAATCAGCTTGGCAAATCAGATTTTTTGTAAACTTTACAATAAAATTGAAAGTAGAACTGCAGTAAACATATTTCTACTGCATTTTTATGGGCAATACCATGTTTCATGCTGTCAGTTCTTCAGCGTAGTACTAGGTCTGCCTGAGCTATCAAATAATAATCAACTAGCACAACAAATCACATGCTGTTATGCCATGATTTTTTTAAGGTATTGACCTTGGTGCATTCATTATAACACGAGGGCACATTTGTGTCTAGAAATCATGCTCTAGTCGAAGGGCTAGGCCAGGTGTCGGCAACCTGCGGCTCTGGATCCACATGTGGATCATTAGTTCCTATGAAGTGGCTCTCTCTCTGGAGTTGACAAATGGAATGTAAATTGTGGAATGTAATTTGCATTTTATTATTATCAGAAATGAGTTGATTAAAATTTAGCCTATACCCCTATCACGTCGCATGCAAACTGAAACGTATTGTGGCTCCTCACTGATCCTATATGCTGGAAGATTAAGCAGAATGGTTCATTTGCAAAAATAGGTTGCCGATCCCTAGGTTAGGCTAACTGTTTTGAGAACACACTTGGTAGTTTCAGACATAAGTTAAAAGCTGTATGTATACACAGTTTCAGAAGTACTTTGGAATTTGATTCAGAAAAAGTTGGATTCACAAACCACACACAATAAATAGGTAATGTCTATTTTACCGGCGATGTTCACTCTGGCAGCAACAGATTGGCTGGAGCTACTATGCTGTCAGTCGAAGATTTGGTCTCGTGGCATGACGTAATACTAAGAAAAAGGTAACTTTGTCAGGAAAACGCCGTCCTGCTCGAGATGTAATGGTTAGGTGTTGTGGCTGTTATGCCTATGGTTTTCGGTTCGACTTTCACCTTGCCGACATTCTTTTTTTTTCTTTGCTTTTTTTCAGGCTCCACAGTGTTACGTTTAGGGGTTTGTGTTGTTTGTTTGGTTAGGGTTAGGCTTAGGTTAACTTAGCATTAGGTTAATATTAGGTTAATGTTACCTTAGTGTTAGGTTAGGGTTAGTTTAGCATTAGGTTAGCTTAGGGCTACAGTTAGGGTTAAGGTTAGGTTGTAGGTTTATTTTTTACTCCATTTCTACTAAGCCTTTTGCGGCTGCCATCTTGGCGGCAAAATAAACACTGCCTACACAATAAATTGAAAGTTCAGGAGACTATGCACCTGCCATGCACAGCATGAGTTTGCGGAATCATTAAACAAAAAATTGTTTTACTTAAACCTGATCACTTGCATAGCATTCTCAAACCATGCAACATTGGGCACGAGTCAGGTATCCTGTGCTATCATCAAATGAGCACCTCTGTACAGAGTTGCCGCTTTGTTGTCACAGAAAAGTACTAGATTTCATGACAAAAAACAGTAGATTCACACAAAAAAGACTGTATTTTATAACAAAACCAAACTTACACACAGTGAAAATGCCAAGAAAATACGTTGCAATGCCAACCATAGACAATATCATATGTCATTATGTGCAACATGATTGTTATTGTAAACCAGAGACAAAGAAAACAGGAGATAGCAGCAACACTTGTGTTTGTTGTACAGGTCACTGAAACTTTTAACAGATGACCAAGTGACTCCGCAGCAGTTTAACTCATACATATTATATTCATTATTTTCTTGTGTAATTCCAGATTTAATTAGGTAGAATGTTTAGCAAATTACTGCACCACTGTAAATCAGATCGCAATTACAGTTGCAATTACACAAAATTGTGCAATCAATTACATTCAGCTCACTCATAAAAAAAACACTAGATAGCCATAAAACAAACACTAGAACACTAGACGAAACGAAAAAACTTTAGATCTTGTGGAAAAATCACGAGGAGTGGCAACATTGCCCCTGCTGTACCGTCACCATGCCCACCAGTGACCAGGGTGAACGTCACGTGGTGTTGCAGTTGACTGCATCGCCTTGAACTACTGAGGCAAGCGCAAGAGAAAGATGGCAATTCGGAGCATTAACTAACAGGAAAGCAACCAGCAGCAAAAAAGCTCCCTCACTGAGTTCACTCTACTACTACTGGGTTACACTATCATTATACAGGGATAAGGGATAAGAGAATTACTTTGTGACGATCACAGTGACTTGTTACGCATGGACACCATACAGCGGTGACCATTCATTTACATGTGGCGCCATCTTCTGGTCGCCACAGTAGGTTCTAGGTTGATTATGAGAACCTGTTTTGCAAGATCGTTGCAACGCTTGACTGGCAAAGAACATCATGCTTTGATGCACATCAGTGCCGCAACCAGCTGATTTTTTCGGGGTGGACAAAATGAGGTAACTTGTTGCTATTCTTAAAGAACGCATAGGCCGTATGTTTTTGAAAATGTCGGGAGACGCAATTTCCCGCTTCCCCGTCTGCTTTTGGGCCTGATACACATTAGTACAAAAGCAGAAGTGGCCACTGTCCGGTGGCATATGAGATCCAAAATAAAAAACACGATTTGAAAAACTGGAGTTATGTTTATCAAGTATTCAAAGTTCAGACTAGAGACATCAGCTACGTTTGACCACGAAATTTTCAGATAAATTTACAAATTATGGGGTGATACAGAGTCACGTCAATGGATGTGATTTTGATTTTCGGTGTCAACTGTCAAGTCAGTAAAACTTTGCAGGGGAGAAAATTATACAAAAGCACATTTTCGGACACAAAAATGTATAAGCTTTCATTAAAAATTTTGCTGGGAAATAAGATATTTTGATGATCTTCTTCAAACTTGCAGTGAAGAGCAGAAAAGATATTTCATTCCCACTTGACTCGAAGAGTCTTTTTCACCACAATCAACCGTAAAGTATGACTAAAATAAGTTTTTCCGAGTCCTTAGGTTTATTGAATCTAACCTTTTACTTCAACTAAGTTGTTCCTGTTATTTCAGTTCACTCTTGTCAAAAAATGAGGCCAACTTGATTCGAATCATTCAAAAAGATGGCTCATAGGGTACCAATTCCGAGTCGAGCCACTTATTTAAGGCATTGTATCTTTGCTTGAGAGATGTCGGGAGAAAAAGACCAAGTGTTAGGATTCCAACACCGGTAAATAGAGCCCACAGCAGAAGGAAGTTACTAATGATTTTGAAGCTTTGAATGAGCCTACGTGTGGATGCATTTTCAAAGTTCGCAAAAAAGACTGAAAAGACTATTGTGACTTTCAGGATATTGAGTACCAAAAACTTATTTTTCGCATCGAAACCAGATAGCTGTCACTTTACGTAAATACAAGTACCTGTTTCTCGAAAGATGCAGAAAATCTAACAACTTATGGTTACGTGCTTTGATGCAGTCAGATTGTTTGTACTCGTCACTATTCTTTGAACACTATAATCGCATTTTA
>Ga0210059_1005474_pt1 | contig 20440 bp, 12 predicted proteins | sample Ectturendosymbi2_FD_188042 | JGI IMG/M metagenome (GOLD analysis project Ga0210059, IMG submission 188042) | Ecteinascidia turbinata endosymbiont from Florida, USA - Sample 2 (SPAdes) (version 2) | ecosystem: Host-associated > Tunicates > Ascidians > Unclassified | place: Key West, Florida...
CAAAGAGGAAGCCGGGGGCTGTCCTGCAAGGGTCCGCACCGTTTCATTGGAAACAAGGTCGCGCCAGTGGATGCCAAATCGCGCCAGTGGATGTTGATCCAGTATTAGTGTAATAAGGCAAATTGATAAATCTTTTGTATATCGCACAGCTAGCTATCACTTCTTTATGGCAATTAATTTCAACCACTCACAAGTTCCGTAACGATAATTACGCAACACTGCAGCGTATTCGTACTCTTGCGTACATGATATTTAAATAATGCATTTCGTCATTGCTGTATTTGCTGAACTTCGACTGTTGTGATGAACTTTCATGACAACGATGTTGAATTTCGGTAATGCATTTCCCAAGTAGTTCGTGTATTCCCAACTACTGACTATTTATCTGTGAAACGGCGGGTTGCGTTTCTGTTCACATGCACCAGTCACTGTCGCGGTAGGAACCGCAGCTGACCCACTTTGCAAGCGACGACCTTCGTTTGTCGCGCGTGCAAATCATCTTTCATTCAATAATACGGCATGGTTGGTCGGACGTTTATGAAAAAACACGAATTTCCAGCGCATCTGGTCGCTAGACATTTCTGACACTTGTCATTGCTAAGAATAACCTTGCGAACTTATTACCCAAACTTAACTGTAAATATAAAATTCCCACTCAGGATAATATGTTAACAGCTACACCACTCCCATAACCATCTGTTTTCTGGCACAAGCAATTTCGTCACAAGCGACTACCAACGCGCAAATGACCCTGGCTTCTTCACAGTCCCCTGCACTAACACTGCTGAAATACAAGCAGCTTGTCCACAAAATCTAATCACTGCAAGACAGTGTTGATTTCAATTTCTCGTTTCTGTGCAAATGCTACACAGCACCAGCACGTGCGTGGTTTTAATCTTTCACGCCCAATGTGAGTGCGATGTCTTCAATAAACCTTTACGACAGATTCGGTTAAAATCCTGAAACACGAAGCAAATGCACTTTTTTGAGATTTCAACTACGTTTACCTCTTTTTGCTTGCGAATAATATTACTAAATTCCGTGTAAGGGATCCGTGGGTTAAGTTCACAACCCATCAACGTTGCTCCTTCGTAGTCTTTGATGTAACCGACATATCCTGAACGAGGAACTTTTATTTCTTTGCTGAAGCCTTGCTTTTTGAAATACCCTATTGCATATTCATCTGCGTACGTCAGAAAGTGATAGATATTCTGCAGAGAAAAAGCCAAACGCGGAAACGTCAATGACACTGCGACTCCGACATAAGGAAAATGCTGAAAACGCACTTGAAAACGTTATCAACAACTGTTCAAGCGAAGTTTTTCGATCCCAACAGAGGAAAGAACATGTGTTACCTGCTTTATGTGATACTCTTTCAAATGATTCATAAGGTGGGTTCCGTACCCCTTCACTTGTTCGTTCGAAGTGACAGCGCAAAAAACAATTTCCGTGAATCGTTGTGATGGGAACATGCGGAAACAGATGCCACCGATGACGCGGGTTTCTTTCACTGCAAAGATTGTATGAGTGGTAGCAATACTTCAGCAGCCTGGACATCCGCTAAAATAATGTAAGTTTTTGGTGGGTTCCAATGCAGATAAACTTGTAAAACATTTCCTCGAAAATGTACCAATAGCGTACTGTAAATAAGCAACATTGTCCAAAATGTGAGCGAAACATGGGACCCAGCAGCGTGATGAAACACACAACTTGAATGGGAATTTCATTTTTTTATTCACAAATTGCAAATCTTGCAACATTTTTACAAGGTCTGCTTTAAGACTTAGATATTTTCTCAATTAGGTATTTCTGGAACTATCAGTGATATTCAGCTTTGGCACCGCTTTTTTGGTTGTTTTTTTATGTTTTGTACTGTGCTAGTGGCATCTCTCAGTTTGCTTACTTAAATACATAATTACATAATTGACCCGCCTCCTAGCAGCACTTCACCTGAAGCACTGCTATATCCCCGCAGTCGGAGTTTTTGCAACTTGCTGTACTTGGCTACCATTGGATTGCAGCCTGATAAAGTAGGTTGTTCGCTGTCGAATCGTGGGTCATTCTGGACATTTTTAAGGCCAATGGTGCTTTTTCATCCTTTTACTGATTCAAGTTGCTTACGCAGAGTAGCAGGCGTAAGGTTTCTTTGGATTTGTATCGGTGGTGACATCAATCACTTGTCTTTTTTGCAAAATTTAACCCCAGCGCGGACAAGCCTCATTACCTATAGTACGGAAGCGAAATACGTCATTTTCAAGTAAACGACGAAGTTATATATCTAAATACTGAAATACCTCAAAACTCAGTCCTTGTACTAGTCTTTTTGTACAGCATGCAGCTAAAATAAAAACACGAATATAACCACCTTCCTCCCAATGCGTCTCTGCTTTTTTCATGTCTTTCTTCGCCACAGCAACTCATTTTGAAAATACACAAAAACCTCCGCATCTCTCAGTCAAGCATCAAACGCACTCACCTAGAGCAAGTGTGCGATGTCTTGTATCAAACACAAGACGAGCGATGTAATCTCGCGGCATCCTGGGCAGCTGGCGAGCGAAAACGTTCTGGATTTCAACCAACCACATCAGGGTTTGTCTGCTTGCGTCCTGGGAGTTGGACACAACGTGGAACTCGATCAAGCCGCGTCGCTCCTCCTGCCGCGCGGCTTCGTCACGCGCCGACTGCGATGAGAGATGTGTCGCCTGCAGCAGCCGACAAGACGAACGCTATAACTTTGCTTCTGCACCACCAAAAATCGAAGTGAACAATGCTTTGCGTCAGTTAAGAAAAGATTCACCGGTCTCGCAAGTATATTTGCGCAACGCGGATCTCCAATGGTAATCAGCGATTAATATAAAATTAGCGTGCGAAGCCATAATGTAGGAAGAGACAATTAAACATAAATTTTCCAACAAGCCCAAGGAGCATTCCATCTAGAGGGGTAACGGTTCTCGGTTGGGATTGCTCGCACACCCACGGGGTACGTGACGGGATTCCGCGATGCCAACTCCACGTTATTAAATTGACTTCTTTATCTATTTAATCCAGGGGTGCACAATCTGCGGCCTTCGATAAAAATTTAAGCGACGTGAACATTTAATTAAAAATATAAATTATGGCGGCTGTGCACACTTTGTCTACTGTATGAGGATACTTAGACGAAAGACGGCCAAACACGTTTGAAAGCAGGCTAGGCTCAAAATGTGGAAGCTGAACTGAAACAATGCAAAAAATATCTTTAACTCACTGGCGGCCGTAATTAATAAAAATAAGCGCTATGCGGCCGGCAATAGCGGAAAGGTTGTGCACCCATGATTTAAGCTGGGGTTTCTTAACCTGGCGCGCTAGCACCCCCAGGGGGTGCTGAAATCAATTTCAGGGGGTGCTGGAAAGTCATACATGTAGCGGTAAAAGGTGAAATGAATAAGTTTAGTTTTCTTTTATCCTTATAGTAGCCAGGTGTTAGCCAATGGTAGGGGGTGCTGGACTGCTTAGGAGTGACCGATGGAGTTCATGTAATGAAAGAAGTTCGCTTAAATCAGCGTTTCTTAACCTTTTTCTACCTCAGCACTCCTTCGCCAATTCGAAAGTGAATGAACTTCTCGGTCCTTCCAAAATGAAATCAAATAAACATCTTCGCCAATTTGTTTGTTTGTTTCGTTGTCAACTACATTAGGATTTTACGCAACTTCGATATGATCACGTTTTGCCCAATATTTTCCTTTATCGTCCTCAAAAATGTTGACGCCTTCGACGTAAATCTTGTTCATGTTTCTGGAATTTTGCGCCAGTTTTTGTGCAGAGTTATGCAAGAAACAAGCTGATGCTGCCAAAATAATTTTTATTGAGGGGGTGGCGTTAGAGAGGCTAATTGACAACCGCTGCACTGGAGAACAGCTAACTTAAGCGAAACGCGAACGTCTCTTCAAACAAACGTACTTCGAATTATTCCCGAGTCATAACTGTATAAACGAACTTCCTTATCATCGAAAAAAACAGAAACACTGCAGTAACCTGCTTTGTTTCTAGTTTCTGACAGCAGTTAGTCACGTGTGAATAAACTTGCTGATTTACTACGACAGAAACGCGATTTATTGTGATTTACGCCAAACAGAAAATCAACCTTTTATCTAAACCTAATCGTTCGCGCGCAATTTTCTAACCTTGGTCGTGTCACTTTGGGCACGCGTGCCCTGTACTGTTCATTCCTGATTGTACCGCAACTGAACGTTAACAGCTATACCACTCCCATTTTTTTGAAAACTGAAATACATGTTTTCACCGGTTGTGAAAACTGGTATACATGGAACAGAACATACCTCCGGACCCAACATCTGCGCGGGGTCCGTTACTGTCGCGACAACTTCGTTCAAAACTTCGTATGTTATTTCAGTGTCTCCCTCAGTCGGTGGAACAAGTCGAGGTTGTTTGGCGTCTTCCGCGCTGCTGCTGATGTCCGGTGCCTTCCTCTTTTCACCGCGTGAAGCAACTGTGTCTTTTGCTGACGATGAAAGGTTGAGATCAGACAGCAGTTGAAACCTGCCGGCAACGAATGGCTTCGCGACTACAGAACCACAGCAAACGGCCGGGTTAAAGAGATCACGCGTAATTAATGCCGCAGAATTGAGGTATGCGTACGCTGCCACGTTGTTCAGGCACATCTGGCGTTCGATTACCATTTTTGTCGCTATCCTCTGTTGCAACGACGCACAGTAAATGCGTGCGAGAATGCAAATTTAACACATCGTGATCGTGATGAAAGCAAAAACACAACAAAAACCCCGACCCGACGGCACCAAACACAATGTTTAATTAAGATACTGCTAGTCACAGATTTCTTCGCATATGCTCAACCTGTCGCACTGCCGCCCACACTCAACGGCCGTCCAACATCAACACCGGGAATCACAATTCCGCCGAGTGGTGACGTCATCGTCAGCAGATTTCCAAAACTTCCGGGAGTTGCAGGGCTCGTGATGAACAGGTCATCTACACAAGTAGCCAAGAGTTTATTCATCTGACCGGAAATAAAGTGAGAGATGAGCAGGCGAGGACATGTAGTACAGCTGTGTCCAACCAGCGGCCCGCATGCGGCCCAGTCGAAGGTCTTGTGCGGACCAGTTTAGGTTTTCGCTGTAGCATGAGTAGCCTCCACACTGACATCTGTCCTTATTTTGATAATCTTAAATTTGACATTTTTGATGCAGGTGGTCCTCAATGCCACTTTATCACGTCTGTACTGCGTGCTGGGAGATTACCATAGGTCCAGTGACACCTTGGTGCAAAACGTTTTACTAGTTTTCTGATTTTCAACTTTGCTACATTGGCACTAAAATTGCCGATATGAAATCACGCTTACGGAGTGGTTAAAGGTGCCATACAGTTGTTAGCATTAATATGACATTCGATGTGCGGCCCTGGTTAAGATAGTGACATAATATTTGGGCCAGTACGCAATTTCGGTTGGACATAGCTGTTCTAACACAACTATAGCGCGACCGGGACATTGTGGCACACCAATTTTATTTGCAAGGATTTCGGAGCATCCTTTATATTACCGCAACAGCCTTCCACATATCTCTTGGTGACTGACAAACGGCTGCGCATGTGAGAGGTTGTTGAAATTTTCAAAGAAAACAACGCATGCTAGATCAACGGTTTCTGCACAAATCGTTCGTACGAAGACATTGCACTGAAACTGATTTGTTTGTCCAGCTAATCTAGCGACGTGGCGTCCTCAATCAATTTGTGCATTGCTGTCAGTCTGCCGTTTGTCCTTCACCAAGAGATCACCGATGATAGCTACGAGTTTGAAACACGGGGTTCTTAAATTTTCGTGAAATGCAAGTGGGATTCCCTGTTGAGCACATCCTTCAGGTCGAAAACAAAGTCATGTTACTCAGAATGGACGAAGAATTATTTCAGAACTTAATAAAACGAATAAGACGTTAAGACTTTCTTTGTCAGAATCTACGCTGCAAAACTAAAAGGCATCTGAACAAATTGTTAGATTTTTGTTATATAAAAGACAATGGTGTTTTATTTCCGGTAGATATTCATGTAATGATGTTAATGCCACTCGAATAAACTTCATTCTTAAGCAATAGTCTAACTGTATTGTCGCGTGGGCATATTATAACGAAATAACAACGAAGCAAACTGCCAACTCACATTTTACTAACCCTGTGAGCAGTGGCGTAGCGAAGCTAAGTGCCGCCCGGAGCCCACCATAAAAGTGCCGCCCTTTCCAACCCTCAAATTTGCTTACAAAAATTTAAAATGAAAAAAGATGCGTTTCGCGCAAATTTAAAGATATAAGGATTAATAAATCATCTTGGAAATTACAATCAAACACTCACAATCTCAAATGGGTCTTGTTTTTCATTGTCGATTATGAGCCTTGCGTTTTTTGCTTATCACCACCTTTCTTAATATTAATTTTTCTATTTTTTGCTTTCTTTACATATGCATATATGAACCCGACATGCTTCGTAAAATTTTCTTCCCTGCTGGTTTTTAATCTCCAGTAAGCTCACCGCATGACTTTTTAATAGTTTACTCATTCCAGGGGATCACACGAAAAAATTAAGGGACATGTTGGCGGCTCAGCTACTTCACAGATGTAAACATTTATGTATGTTAAACCTTCGTATATTATCCCCATCTTTAACTAAAAAGTAGTATATATACTACATATACTAGGCTAATCTGGTAATATGATCTCAGTGATGTAAAGAACGTTTCATTGTTCACTTCACATTTCAGTAGTGGTTTAATCCTCTTAGTATGTGTGAAACGCTCCTCGCGTTAACCCTGTCGGCACTTGCACGCAGCCCTCTATAGGTGCGGGGACCCATTTTGAAAAAAATATTTTAAACAGGTTTAAAACTATGGTTGAGAAGCCCTGGTTTGGAATCTTCATCGTGACCTGCGCACTTGGTCTAGCTGTTGTTTTGGACTTCTTCCAATTAGCCGCGCATAGTGCTATTCCTTGCCTTTGTGCGAACGTTACCAACAGAACCATCGCCAGAAGGTCTTCAGTAGGGGGAGACTTCAAGTTTGTGCAGGGGGGGATTGACATTTTAAAATTTGACAAAAAATCCATTGAATTATAGTGCTTCATATTTCTGATTTATAGTGCTTCCTATTTCAAGAACTGGAAGTTTGTTTGGGGGGCTCTAAGCTCCCGTGGCGACAGGACTGGTGAGCAACAGACGTCTATTTCAAAAACTGTACTAACAAACCATGCCAAGTGGGACATATTCTTTATTTTAATGCTTAGCGATGATTGCAACTTCTTACCTTCGACGATAAGTGAGTTGAACAACTTTATTCAGTACAGCCATTGCCAAGTTGTACAATTGTTTTGATTAACGACCCCTAAAAGCCTTCACCACAATCATATCTAAACATATCGTTTACCCCTGCGTTACGTTTTCAGACTAAGGTTCTTGCCTCAAATTCATCAAATGAGAGAAACACTTTTTCTAAGTTTTTCTTGTTGAAATGAATTTTTCTATGACTGCAAACGGTAAGTATACCGTTGAACAATGGAGACATTTACGAAACTCACGTGACCTATCGGCTGGCTCTGATTCATTCCACTGCAGTTCAAATGGACAATCTGAGCTCAAAGTTACTCACGAAAACGCTCCAGATGCACCACCCCGCTTCAAGAACGTCATGCAGAAAAACAGCCGTTTTATTTAAATGGAGCAAAGTTATCTTTGCAGAATTCTTTACTTTAACCCCCAAAATTTAATGTTGATAAGCCTACCTAAAGACTAGGCTACAGCTTATGGCACTTATTGAAAATATCCCACTTAAAATTAAAAATAGTATGAGATGTGTCAAGAAATTTAATTTTGGCGACGGCAATTAGCGGCATGCCAATGCCTGAATTTGCTTCTTACCGGGGCAGTTGAGCCGAACGATCTTGCCCAAGGGGGACTACGGCCTTACACTCATGGTCGAACACACAACCTTTCAATTGAGAGGCGGAAATACCACTGAGCTATCGCCACCCCAGCGAAATTTTCTTCGCCAATGCCCAGGTGTCAGGTGATGTTATGATGCGCCGTTGGGAAGTTACTGAGGAACCAACGATAGGAGATAAAAGGTTAAGCTGGCCTTGACTATTTACCGTGATTTCATGCAAACCTTATTCTATCAGATTTTGAGAGGAAGGGAATATCAACCGCGAGCAACCACCGCCCTAATGTTTGCTGGTCCGGAGTCGAATGTCATTCCTTTTCTTTGTTTAAAGGACTTTTGACTGAGTTGGCGGAAATGTCTTTGCCTGGCGAGGAAGGTGTAGGCATTGGGCACAAGTAAATGTGTAAAAGAAAACTAATTTCAAGACAAACACTGGGGCACTTTCGTACATTGGATCTTTGACCCAGATTTTTGAATAAACATTTCATCAATTTGCTCACTCCACAGCCACATGGCGTGTTTTTATAGGCTAACCTACCAGTCTAAGGCTTTAAACACAATAATTGAAGAGTTGAAACTTTTAAATCTTTTAAAATTTTATTAAAAAATAATAACGAAAAGTAGAACTTTTGAACTTCTTTCAAAATTGTATTTTTGATAAGCAAAGTGCCGCCTGGGGCCCGCGCCCCCCCCCCTGCTACGCCACTGCCTGTGAGTCTAAATTATCGCCAAAACAACATTTTATTTACAGGGTTAAGGACTTCTTGAAAATTTCAGCTTATTTTTAAACGTAAGAGTAGGGCTCCCATCCATTTAGAATCAAAACAAGGAGGACTTGGGAAAATTCGATGGTACACAAAATGAAACAACAGTTGGTGAAAGTGTTTCTGTTTGCATGACTAACGTCAGATCGTATATTTGCATATTCATTTCCAGACATAATTTGCTTCAGCAATATCTTATTCGTAGAAAAACCTCGTGCATCTCGAATTCCTTCTTGCAATCTTCACGGAAAACTTTTTTCTTTTGCTTATTTCTTGACTCAATTAAATGCTAAACCTTCACAACAATATTAATCTTCCTCAGATTCCTAAGCAGCCTAGAGAGCTTCAGGGAGGGTGCTAGCAATGCCTGATAATGCAATACGTCTTTGTGATATAAGTTACGCTAATTTTATGACCTCACAAACCTTGATTGCAAAATATTCATGATGAGATGGAAATGGTATGGTTGTTCACAGTGGTAGACTTAGGGTTGGGGTCCCTCTGATGACGTCATCATGCTCATTCAACTGTGATAACATCATTTGAACAAGGCAGTGATATTGTAACACGGTCTTTCATGGTCATTGATCAAGCTTAGCAAGGGGATATGCGGGCCACCCAAGGATACGTTACTGAGACTACGGTATGACTGACATAAGAGAAAATGAAAAAGGGTATTCGTGATACACTACTTTAAAAACACTAAGTTCAGAAGACAAAGCTAGCAACACATAAAAGTTAAGCGATAACAAGCTGGTATCGCGCCCACTTCTCTAATTTTCAGTTGCTGTTGGGGGCCATTTTGAAGCAGAGTGCTTACACATTACAGTCGCTACTAGGGGCCCCTTTGAAGGAGAGTACTTGTACATTAGAGTCGTTACCAGGGGCCTCATTGAAAGTAGAGTATTTACACATTACAGTTGCTGTTGGGGGCCCCTTCGAAAGCAGAGTACTTACACATTGCAATTGCTGTTGACGGCCCTTTTGAAAGCAGAGTACCTGCACATTACAGTTGGTGTTGGGGAACCTTTGAAAGTAGAGTACTTACTTATGATCTGCTTCAGAGTTATCGTATATGACTGGAAAATAAGTTTTTCACCAAAAATGAGAACATTTTCGTCGAAACACCTCGAGGGAGGTCCGAGGCAAGTGCCTCGCTCGCCTCCTTTTAAAAACGCCACTGATTGTTCATCAGATATTACCTACTTAAAATTGTTACGGAACAGAAAATAACAAAAAATTAGAACGTCAATTACAGTTAAGGACATTTCTTAGAAATGAAAACTATATTTTTAAGACGTGGTACTTCAAGACATTTCTTAGAAATAAGGACGGTATGGTAGCCTTGCGTATGAGCGTGATAGTGGGCTAAAAGTGGAGCACCGTCTCGGTATCTTTAGTTGGACATTGTCATAGTCTCATCACTACCAGCACGCTGACACTCGCAACATTCTATAATTTACACCGAGATGGCCATTGGCGCAAGCACGGCAACCACGCACTTACTGGCAGATTCGTTTGATCTTGGTGACGGCAGAGGCATGTGCGCTGGCATTTGAGAGAAGTCAACGTCCCATATCGGGGACTTGACAGCGTTCAGTTCCTCTTCGAGCATAGATAAAAATCTTCACAGGAAAGCAAACGTCAGAGTTGCTAAACTTTCGCAAAGCACTTTCTCATACGAGAAATGAGCATGCTGAAGATAAACCAAAGACAAGCGAAACATCTTATCAGATTCAATGAAGAGCGTTGGTTATATAAATCGCATTGATTTTCCGTGATTAAACATACTTTTCCTTCCAGAGCTAAACAAAATGAACGAGCAATACAAAAGACACTCGTCGCAGAAGTTTCAACGATAGCACATTCATGTGGCGGGCTTAAGAACAGTGAGAAAAATGGCAATTGTCGCAACCCAGCAGCGATGAGGTGAACACACTGGTCAACCACAACAAGAAATGCATGCAGTGCTTCGATGGCATAAAAGCATTCGCTTTGTGCGCTACGCATTCAAATCAAGGCAAATCTTTTCATCTCGGACGCAACTGTAGAATATCAAACATTCCAAATTAACACGTTGTTTGAAAATTTTTGGAAGCAGAACTTCACATCGACACACACCATTAGTTGCAACTTCAGCCAAGAACACGGCATCATTGCACGTGACCAGAATTTGGATTAGTGAACTAAAATCCTTGCGACTTACAGAAAAAGAGACAACAAATAATACATGCCATCTACTATATTCAATTAGGTCCATAATGCTCGGTAAGGAGACTGCTAAGAAAGAACCATTCCAACACTCCTTTCTTACTTGGGAAAGTGCGAAAGTATTAAAGTTCGTTTGTCCGATGGTACGTGAACTTTGTCGGAACGAAAGTTGTCCAGGACGCGTCTTCTCAGGACAGGAAAAATTGCTTTCAACAAGGACCTCCCAAAAACTTCCGCAGTCAGGTGCGATGTGAGGCTTTCGCAAAACTTTGGCACCCAGCAGTAACACAACCACCTGAATAAAAAATAGGTTTACTTCAGCACAACTCTTAAAATGAAAACGTTTCTGCATACGATCCACGATCTGGTCTGATGAACGTTAATAAACTTACAGTATATGCAAATAAAAGAAATGTTTCCCAATGGAAAGTACTGTACTTTACGTGCAATTTTCAGTTCACGTAGTCTGGATAAACAAAAGGGGAGAAACATAAAATACGGAAAAATGTCCATACAATTTTAAAATGACAAAAAAATTTTAAGCCACGTCGGACAAATGTACGAAATGTCTCAGCGATAAAAATTAACCTGGCAAGCTGTGTGGAATGGATACCATTGGGAGGAAGGATGTGCATGACGTTAAAGTTGATGGACCGCTTCTTGTGTTTGGAAAAGGTATACGGCCAAATCTTATCTTCCCAGTACCTTGCATTCGCGGAGCAAACTAGTATTGCCCAGCGGGGCTTAATGTAGGAGACTTCAATCCACGCGTTGGAAACGACATTGGTGTGTAGAATGGTGTTACTAGTCAAAATACCGATAAACTCAATGATAACGGAAAGCTCCTTCTACAACTGTGTTGCTACAATGCAGTGTAAGTCATCCACGCTTTTCCAACACATACACTGGCTCAAGTCCATCTGGAACAGAGAATCGTTGGGCAAATGGTCATTCATTGGTTTCTGCGTCGTTTCAGATGACCTGTTCCCATCAGTGATGAACGTTTTTGTCAAAATGGGAGAACTGTTGACCGATCACCACCTACAGTAGTTATCTGCAACTTCCGTCCACAAAAAACAACATGACTTACACGAACGCGCAAGACATAAAAGTCCCACCGAACAAAATAGGAAGCCTTGATGGACAAGAAAACACAGAATTCTTGCTGTGTACCATGATTTCCGTTGACTGCTAGTTGTTACCAAATTATTGACAGCGAAACTTCATTCACGTTGTTAAGGAGTCGGAGGTTTTGGAAAGGTCGGAGTCGGACATTTTACCTCCGACTCGCAACCCTGAATCCAAGTCCACCCGAAAACCTCCGACTCCTTGCAACTCCGCAACCCTGGGAGATAGTATTTTGAAGATCGTTTGGACCCAGTTCTCTTATACCATCAGACACACAGGAGGTGCATTTAGGGAGGAAAACACCGTCACTGCGACGGAAGTCTTCCTAGTTGTTAAAACACTGAACGCTTGGAAGACAGCAGGTTGTGATGAAATCCGACAAGAATTGCATAAATCCTTGAACGGCGGAGTTCTTTGGTTAACTCGTTTGTGTCGAGTGGCATGGTGTTCTGGAAGGGCACCGAAAGATTGGCAAACTGGGTTGATCATCTCCATATACACGTAGGGAGCAACAAAGAATTTACCCAATGCCAAGGCATATGTCTCCTTAGCCGCCCTAAAAGTGTATGCCAAGTGCCTGCGTGGAAGTTTGTGTCCGTGTCGGCGAGTTTACTCACAACCACCGGTTCTCAATTGGCGTTGCGAGAAGGGACTTCTTGGGTGCGAACTTCTGATAATACACAAAACAATACATCAAATGGTACAAGGGGTGCAAAAATGATTTTTCCTTCCGGACGGGGTGCGGGCTTCAAAATGAATTGAGAACCGCTGCTCACAACCATTCACTGTGGGTGTTGAACTCCGACACAGGTGTGCTGTCGCCACTTCTCTTCATAGTCTATCTATATGAACAGTCGACACGACAGTCACAGCCGTGTCGACTGTCGACAAGAGTATCTCTGTTTTGGGACGATTTGGCGCTGCTTGCATGCTGAGAACGGTGCCTTCAACGTGCACTTGATCGGTTTGCAGCTACATGCGATCAAGTGGGAATGAACGTTCGCACTAAAAAGACCGAGATATTATGTCTCTTCGAAATCCAGGTCGGTGTATGCTGCTACTGAGTGGCAATACACCGCAGCAGGTGGAAAAATTCAAGTGACTATGTTATTCACCAATGTTTGTAAAGCCACATCAGTGACCCACACCAAGCGAATCTATCGCAATTTATTGCGTAAGGAAACTAGTTTCGTGTGTTACACATCTTCAGTCCTGCGCAAAAGTCGACATATGAAACATCAAGAAAAAATTACGCACTGTTGCTAAGATCAAAACTCAAAATTACTAAAATTGAAGATTACAAAAATTTTTACAAAAATTTAAGATTACTAAAATTGAAGATTACAAAAATTTAGCACAATTGCAACTCTTCCACTAAACACAGCTACAACACTGTTCAACGAACCCAGATCGCAACGGCCATTAGGCACTATTTCTGACTGACAAAACAAACTCATCGCTTTTGGCGTGGCTTTTTGTTATTCACCAAGTGATGGAAGTGGGGAAATCTAACTGAAGGTGTGTTGAGATTAAGATTGATGCTTTTCCGTCCATTGAACGCCCGTCACTTGGTTGGACATTGCAAGAATGAATGCAAATCATGTATGGCAGGGTGAAATAGTGCAGTGCTCGTTTTTGTCTAAATTTTGCAATCCAGATTGCAGTAATAACGATAACAGATCTCTAAGTGAGCTGCAGTAGGCTAGGCCTGTATTTCTGTTCACGGCCTGTTGCGTGTGTACTGTAGTAAACTAGCATATTGTTGTACTGTAATGTTTTATTAAGCTTTCGATCAATTTGAAGAGTAGGTTACAGGTCCAAGTCAGTATTAAATTAAAACATGTATATAATTTCACCGCATTCATTTCCATCAACACTTTTTCAGCTAGGCCTGCAGAGCATGAGTAAGTAAATGAAAACGATTTAAGGTTGACATACTCGATCGCTGCACCCGGCTGAAATAAGTTGAGTGAGGCGTGCAAATTTTCTTCTTAATTTATGATTATCTCCATCTGAGGCGGGGCTTGAAAATTACATCATGATCATTCAAGCTAAGGAATCTCGAGCTTCGTCCAGCCTAGTTTATCCTCAGTCAGCGCTGGTGTAATCTGACCACTCCACAAACTGTCAAAGCAATATTACGGGCGATATCCCTGCAAGCTTGCGGCTCCAACCTGCTCGCTCTGCTTCAATTACGCAGAGCTCGTTTGACGTCATAGCCCACTTCGAGCACACTAGTAAACTGCGATCACTTAAAAAGCTTATTGTTTCATCGTGAAACAAAGCATTTAAAACGACATGAACGCTTCGCAGGTTCAACCGACAATCAAAGGGTTTAGATGCAGAAAGCAAATCTTTTCAACGATTCAACGCACTTTTTGTGACACGATTTCTATTTTTTAGCGGAGATGACGTGCTTAAGACTTCTTTGACGTCAATAAACAAAAAAGCAACTTTGCAGTCATAGTTCGATGTGCGCAGTGAGTTACAAGAATAGCTGGCACGTCTCGGAAGCAGGTTTTCAGACTACAAGTGCTCTTGACAAGCATTAATAGTGAGCGTAATTATAAAGAATGTCGGAGGGTTAGAGGCAAGTGTTGGTTTTCGTTATTTGCTGATATATATATATATATAGCAATTTTAGCACCGGGTGGTATTTGCTTGCAATCAATAAAATACTAGAGCACTTTTGCAAACCACTAATGTGCAACTTGTTGGTGTTCTGCCTCGCAAATTGCTGTAAAAAAGTTGCTTTTCAAGGAGCTGCCTATTTTAAATATGCGCGTCGTGAGGTGTTGGGGCTTAAAAATACGTATAACATATTCTTTCCCAACATGATTTCGATTTCCGAACGGATTCAAGCAAAGAAAGAAAATATCTGGTAATTCGAAAGCGTCATTGAACCAAGAGTCTTTCAGATCTTATCGCCATAAAAAACAACAGCTTTAACATATGCGATTGGTGGTGAAGACAACTGCATTTGATAGAAGATACAACGCCAGTAAATGAAGAAAAGCGATTAAAGCTTGAAGAATCTAGCCTGGTAACAGACAATTAAGAAATGCTTGAACAAACTGTTTGTATTTTATTGTGCTTTTTTTGTATAGATGTCATTAAGCGATTTTATTATGAACGAAGTTCACCCTGACTTAATTGTAGTAAGACGCCGATCCGCTCGTAAATGTTTACGATATCTATGGCGAAGATGCCATGAGTCTTTGAGGTGATAAGGGACAGAGGTGGTACCGGACCCGGAGTTGACTCCGGCAAGATTCTGCGTTTTTCTTTCGGACCGAATCCGGAGTCAAAAATTTGTGAAAAACCGGACCCGGAGTCACTTTTCAATTTCGGCAGCAGCAGGAGTCTGTGTGGTTATTTCTTAAGTAAAAACATGAGTAATTTACGGTTGGATCGATGATTGTAGCCCGTGTCTGAACAGGAGTCGGATTCTCAAATTAAAACAATAGCCGGACCTGGACCCGGATTCAAAGATTTTGGAACAGGAGCGCAGTCGGAGTCTGTAAAAGTGACTCGGGTTACCTCTGATAAGGGCGTTGCGGACGCATTGAAAAAGGCACTTCATCACTTGAAAATCTGGGTATATAAACCCAGTTACATTTGTCAGTCAGATTCAAGAGATGTGCGGGTTTTGATCCTGTTCTTCTCTTAGAAAGATAAAACCTGTAACTATTCTGAATGGTAACCCTGTATTAATCATGTGCTGTACTGAATCTGATTGTAATCCTTTCAGTGATGTTGATTGTTTATTCACGCTGTAACTTTTGGTAATACAATTGAACTAATTAAAGAGCTATTGCCATTCTCTATTGCAGGGGTGGGGAACCTGTGGACCGCGTGAACATTTGATATGGACCACATCAGAATTTTCGGAACCCGAATTAGTGTACAACATCGCGTCAAAACGAAGCTCCATGATAAGCGGATACTCAGATAGTAAGTCGTCACACTTCCAGACAGTTAGATAGAAGTCACACTTCCAGACAGTTAGATAAAGGTAGAATTTTATTTTAAAATAATTGATTTTGCGGCCCACCAGCGATAATGCACAATTCAGGCGGCCCGTGAGAGAAAATAAGTTCCTCACCCCTGCTCTACAGAGCTATTGCCTCTCTCCACTGATTACGAAATACCATCAGGGCAGTTAGGTGCTCACTTTCTTCATGGTTAGCGTACAGCACTACACCGTCCTTTGTGTCTCTTAAAAATCCCAGCCGTTGGAAAAGAAAAACTGACGTGACAACAGTGTGTTATAAAGGTCTGTGTGAAGCCGGTATTTTAATACTGAAACACAACCAGGCTGCTGCAGAGTTGAATAGTGCACAACCTTGCAGCTCTAGTCTAGGGAGTGGCCCGTCGCACCGACAATAGTTTTCACTTGGAACAAAAACTTACCGCGTATAGTTCATTTTGTATTCCTTTATGTCATTTGTATCACCTCTCGCAGTCCTAGAGGCAGGCGTTTCGAATGTCTCTTGATTGAGATAGAGCAAAAACGTCTTGGCCAAATCATGCATGACTTGGAATTCCTAAATAAACACGCTGCTCATTAAAAAATATAAAAATCCTTAAGAGATTCAGCATGCACCAAATCATCCGTTCTAAAAAATTTTTTGTTTGTACGCAATTCAGCCTGCATGCTATATGTTGCAAGACCTATGCAAACTAGTTTCACATGATGAGCAATGACTGCCTGTTTTCAATTCGAGGGACCTTCGTACTAGATTCTAAAATTGTGAAAAATATAGACTTTGAAAGGTCCTGATTTGTATTGACAATTGCATAGCAGTGATATTTATGTGACTTAAAACAAATCGGCAAAAGTACTGATCAGAAACATATAATGGAATCGAGAACAAGAAACTGAACACTTTGGTATGTTGCTTTCAACCATTAGAGCAGTGGTTCTTAACCAGAGGGGCGTCAAGCAATTTCCGGAGGGGGGGCGTGCCCTTGCATGCTCTACAACACGGAAAGTTTTTGAACGGGAATGTGTCCCTTCCACACGTAGCTTTCTGCAATGTGGCCGTACACTTATATGATACAAACTTTCTACAGTACTCCCGCCATGTTCTTCTGCTATGCGACGATGTATATTTAAGATGATTCAACTGCACTTGAGCCACACTCTTGTAGAATGTGAGACTAAGTTTTTAAATGCGGCTTGGCAGCTACAGGTCGCCATACGAAGTCGACCTCACGGCCAAAAATAGATAGTAACTTTGCTTTCTGACCATCCCAATGGCGACACTCAGCTGCTTAATCTCGCAACCGTGTTTTTCATTCACACTAAGCGGCGCGGAGTAAGTGTTTAAGTCTACAAATAAGATAACATTTGTATTGGAATAACCGATTTATGCGATTAACTGTACTATGTTTTTCACGTATGAATGGTTTTGGTTTGAGATTCTGGAATCTTATGCGAAAACGTGGTTATAGCTTTTAACCGATGTACAGTTAGTAGGAGTAATCTGTACTCACTCTGCGGAAGTGTGCGGTTGCAAAGCTATGCAGAGTGGATAAAACAAAGAATTTACCAAAAGTTCGCATAAGTCTAAAACAAGCAACTGCAGCACATAAAGCATGCGGGCTAGAGTGGGAACATGCATATCTGTGAGTACCGGCAAAACAAAATAATTTTGACTTTTTTGTGAATATAAGAACCGTAGCAAAGAAAGTACTAACACCACCATTTGTGACATCTTGAAATTTAATCACTTTCAGGGAAATTTCGTTATAGAAATTCAACAAATATCCTGATGCTGTCCTTATCCAATTTTTTTCAAAAATAAATATCCAAATCCAATCCTGATCCGAAAAAATCGCAAGTATCCTGCAGGATGTTCAATCCTGATCCTCTCCATGCTCACCTCTGGTGCCCACACCCGCCTCACCTTGCCATCAACGACGCCTTGCGAATTGTGACAGGATACCTGCGTCCTACACCACCGGACAACCTTCATATTTCCGCAGGCATCCAACCTGCTGAGCTTCTTCGCAAAGGAGCCACTCTATCTCTAGCACGCCGTGCCATGGAGCCTGGACATCTGCTCCACTCAGCGCTCACCTGCCCATTGAGTGGGAATACACGGCGTCTCAAATCGAGACACCCATTCCCATTTGTACCCGCCACACAGCAACTCGTCAGTTCATCTGACAACAACAACAACATACGTGTGGTGCTCTGGGCGGATCACCGATGTAATGCGGAGTGGTTGGACAATGACAACACTACAAGGCTCCGTACTTCCATCCCCGACATCGGCACCCACCCGCCTGGAATGGCCTTGCCAAGAACAGTGGGGGTCCGGCTTAACCGCCTCTTTAACAGTGTTGGACGTTTCCGCTCCTGCTTGCACAAATGGGGTATGCCGCTGATGACTGTCAATCAGAGTTGCATTAACCTGGGTTTTTCTTTCGTTGAGATATCTTGGTCATTTATCCCAAAATAGTGTTAAAACACATTTTCGGACATTATGACCGAATTGAATTACTGTAATTTGTTTGGTCATTTCAAAAAAACTTTGGTCGATGACCGAAAAAAGCCTAGGCATAACTACAATTCGTAATTGAGCTGAATGTAATTAATTCCATTTTTTATGTAATTGTAATTACAATGTTAAGAAGACTTTTGGTTTTCGTGCAATTGTAGCCCATGCTCTAACTTGTTCGTTTCCGCCACGACGTAGTTGGTGCTATGCCAGTCTTATTTGTTTACGCCCTAATGAAGGTGGGCTGCAAACCCAACAAAACGCCAGCAGAAAGTCTTTGTGACGTTTTACAATTTTACAAATATGTAACCGTTTGCACCTTTTAAGTCCCGCGTGCGCCACTTTTTTTGCAGAGCTTTGCAATCCTATAACTCGCCAGGCGATTGAGCTAGAGAGCTGTTCAAACTCTTTACGGATTCAGCAAGTCTTCTAGTTGAAATCGAAAAAAAAGTTTTCGCTTTCGGTGTTTTTTTTTCTGGAGATGACGTCACAATGAGAGCGTGTTTTGGAAATTTTGGCCACCTTTGGCCAGCCCTGGGCCCCAACCCATTGACCCATTCTTTTGAATCAAAGTTTTGTTGAAAACTAGGTGAAAATCCGCGTCCTTAGAGCCCTTGATTGACTTGTTAGCATATCTGTAGCCAAAATTATGGGTGAAAAATGCAGTTTTTGGCCTAATTCAAAACTTTACAAAACAGGCATAATTTTCCCTTTCAGGGCAAACTTTGGCCAGCTATAACTCGGCAGCAGATTGAGCTAGAGAGCAGTTCAAACCTTGTAATGACTGGTGGCGTCGTATAGTTTAGAATAAAAAAAAAAATTTAAATTTGGAGGGGGGGTTTTGGACCAATGGGCTCATGATGGGGTTCGGTTTTTCGGTTAATTATATGACGTCATCATCCGATCCCACGCGCCAATATTTTGGCTCGCAGTGTTTTTGGATTCTAGGCTAAAATACGCGTCTTTAGAGCCCTTGATCAAGTTTCTAGCGTTTCTGGTTCAAAAGTTATGCCAAAAATATTCAAAATATGTCAGGAATCTCCCAGGGGATTAGCGGGGATTTCCCTAGTTACTATTCTACCATTTTTGCCATAACTTACCAACTAGAAACGCTAGAATGTCCATCAAACCCTCGAAAAGCTCGTACCATAGCCTAGAATGCATTTAAATCTCGCGCGGTTTCGCGCCAGCGATTCGGCTCGATTTTCAAACTCCCACGGAACGTTGACGTCATGGATTGTTTTGAAAAACATGTTAAAACAAACTGTGGTTTTGTAATCATAGCCAGAAAGGCCGAAATCGCACGCTGAAAAGTCTTTTTTTCAGCCTATATTAAAAGTCTTTCTCCATTCAGATCGGATTTGAACAGCTCTCTAGCTCGATCCGCTGGCGAGTGATGGCCATTTAGAAAAGGGGTGTTCTCCACCCCAGACTGGGGTTTGTGGGTGCTGAAATTTTCACCAATTTTTGGTGTTTTGTCCATAATTTCGGCTACAGATATGCTAGAAAGTTATTCAAGGGCTCTAAAGACGAGGATTTTGGCCTAGTTTCCAAAAAAACTCTTGAGCCAAAAGAATGGCCCAATGGGTTGGGGTCCAGGACTACCCAAAAGTGGCCAAAAAAAATAAAAAACACCCCCACTTGTGGCGGCCCCCCAGAAAACTCCCCACCGAAAGCAAAGAATTTTTTTTTTTTTAATTTTAACTAGAAGACTTGCTGAATCCGTAGAGGGTTTGAACAGCTCTCTAGCTCAATCGCCTGGCGAATTGTAGGATTGCAAAGCTCTGCAAAAAAAGTGGCGCACGCAGGACTTAAAGGGTGATTCAATTGCTGTAAAACATCACAACCAATAGCTTTATCAATGAAATTGTGGAAATGTGTAGGTAGCTTTTT
>Ga0210059_1005475_pt1 | contig 20439 bp, 17 predicted proteins | sample Ectturendosymbi2_FD_188042 | JGI IMG/M metagenome (GOLD analysis project Ga0210059, IMG submission 188042) | Ecteinascidia turbinata endosymbiont from Florida, USA - Sample 2 (SPAdes) (version 2) | ecosystem: Host-associated > Tunicates > Ascidians > Unclassified | place: Key West, Florida...
CGATCTCCGCCTCGTACGCCTATGCCCATGTTTTCAATAAAGGTTTTGCAAAATCTTGTCATCCTTTTGAAGTAAAACCACACCTTGATCTGCCGTTCTATCAGCTCTATTTTTGTGGTTAGCGGCTTGTTCGTTGTTTCTGAATAAATATCATGTATGAGAATGTCCCATAAATTTTGTATGGGATTCATGGCTGGAGAGTTTCCAGACCATATTAATACCTTGATTTTGTTGTCCCTGAACCATTTTATCGAGATCTTTCAAGTACGGCGTGAAGTAGTTCTGCGCATTTGCGCACCTCAGAGGGAATGCTGGTCACCAGGGAGTCGGCGCGGTTCGATAACTACGACAGTGAACCTGAATCGCAAGTTAGGTTACTTTTTCTTCTTTCCCTAAGTTAGACTAATTTTCTTCTCAGAGGAAAATTAAAATTTTCAAAGACGCAGATTGCCAAAAGCAATCTGTCATTTTCCCAATGTCGGAATGAGAACCAGTGTTTTTCGCGAAGAGGCATTTGCAAACAACAAAGTGGAAGAATACCAAAATAAATTGTAAGACTACCGGAGGGGTTCCAAGCCAAATTTGACCATTTCCATGAGTTAAAACCATGCTTTGCATTCCTTGTAAATCCATTCAGTATTATGTATCGGTGACGGTTGTCCACATCGCTAACCGTTTTGTTACAAACTTGTCTTTGTAGAAAAAAACTGACCGAAATGCAAGAAAATCTGGGTCAAAAAAACTTTAGTCAATGCCACTCTGCACTTAGTTTTTGGCGACACGCACCAGAAATTTAACACCTAGAATTTAAAATGCCAGTGTATTACTCATTGCGGTGTGTAGCACAACAATTTGCTGTGAATTTTTTTCTCTGTAATGAAGTTCGTAAAATCAAACCACCGCGCAACCCTGAAAAATGAACACTTGGGAGAATTTATTCGCGCAGCTTTAACAACGTACTGTCCAGGTTTTCGGGGACTAGAAAATCAAACAAGAACTTCATACCGACAATTACTGTACATCATTTATGTAAAACTTGCATTCTTTACCGTATTTGTATTGAAACTACAAACTGGTTTTGCGGCTCGCTGGTGTTTTTGATTTTCTGCAAATGACTCTTCCATTGAACAAGTTTGCCCAACCCTGGTTTATACTGTGTGTAAAGAAGCGTGAGTGAAAAAGCGTTACTGCCAACAAAGCGCATTTTCTGCAACCAATGCTCCATTGAAGGTGCGCAAATGCGCAGAACCACCAGACTATTTACGCAGTTAAATCTCACCTCGCGCACTTGCAACATTCCAAAACATTGGAAAAGCACGAAAACAAAAAGCTATTTGAATTAAATGTGTAGTTTGTTCGTATTTTCATAAGATTTTACACTATTCTAAAAATTCACAAAGTTTGTAATACATTTAGAACTCTGCTAACTCAGTCTTAAAGTATCCATGCTCACTAAAACAAACATTTGCACAGTGCAAAATTTTCTTACAAGGAAAGCACTGTATGCAACTGTTGCTGGACATTTTCTTTTTTGTATACGTCAATTTGCGTTGCATCGTCAAGAACCCGAAAAAGATAAGCAAAATGTCGACTTTGCAACCCCTGGGAAAAATTTCTGCGGACGCCCATGCGTGCTTCCTAGTGGTTGCAGAAACATGAATATTTGCTTTGCACTGTACGCATTCATAACCTTTATTTTGATCAAGTTGCGTGGCGTATTGCAAGCAAGCGCCACCAAAACAATATGAAAAAACATCACTTGTCACTCGGTCAAAGCAGATGTTACTCCGACGCAGTGATGAGCTTGTTTTTGTAATTTGACTACTGGCACCCTGCAGGTGTAGGGTATCCTTTGTTTGGGAACCAATGTAGTGTTTCCGTCGGAGGAACCAATATGGAGGTTTGGGGTGTTGCCCAGCGTAGCAGTTGCTTGCGAGGAATGACTGTCGCTGCATGCAGAGATGCTGGTTTCCCCAAACGCTACCAACGAAGCAGCCTAGTCGTTGTATGAGTACTGTTCTAACCCCGACTAAAACTGCCTGACATTTTAGTTGCCAAGCCGAAGCAACGCGTTTGGCCCTCACCACTTGATGGTTCGTTTCACAGATTTCCTGGTGCACAAACCTTTATTTACAAAAGGCTTCTGAAAAGGAGCAGCAGAAAAGCTTTACGATGGCGCGACAGCAGAAACAGCCAACGTGGTCCGTGCGCTAGCGATACACAACTCAACTCTCTGAAAAGTGGTGTCCACGCCGAAAAAAGGACAAAACTTCGAAAGCAAATACGAAATCGAGGTCATTTGGGCGGACGCAGTGGAGCGCGCACACACGAAATTCCTTGACGCGAATGACAAGTTGAGACAAACCAGACCTCACGTACGGAATACAATCGCGAGTAGGGAAACGGCAATTCGTAATGCGAAAAGTTCAATCCACTATACAGGCATAGCGAAGCTGTTGAACATTGAAACTCAGTGCCAGCAATATTTACAACAAAACACTTCTGCGAAAAGCGAGAGTTGATCAATCTTAAAGAGCGAGATTCGTGCTGAATGGTGAGACTCATTTCATAGCTGTTCGCAATTCATGTCAATTTGCCTGTTGCAAATTCACAGGGTCAGCATCAAAATATTCTTTCAATGGCACCAAACTGCCCCCTCCAAAATAGTCCATCATCCAGACAGAATCAATTTGCAGTTTTACAGGATAAAATGCATGAAATTTTTCCCCTATTTTCAAGTAGGGGTGGCGAGAAAATATTGCTTTTAAAGCAAAGTGCTTCTCTCTTTCATCTTTTACAGGAAGGAGTTTTCCGAATAAAGTAACACGAGCACAACGAGGATCTTCAGCATCATAATGCTTAGATAGGCAATACTCAGTCTCCATTTCAGTCAGAGTCACAGAAACATTATCGTTTTTTTTGACATCTTGCATGCTGACATCTAAGTCTACAACATATGCATATGGTATTCCAGTGCTGTTGTCCAGTGGTCCATCACAAAAAGACATTACGTTTGTAAAGGGTAACCCTTGCCTGCCAAAATGAGTGGAAATTGTGCCAATAACACCCCAATCTGATTTGTGAACTACATATCTAGCAGTTAATGCTTTCTGCTGATGTGGTGGTATTCCATCATACACTTGAAAATGTACTTTATTGATAAACTTTGGTTTTATCGTAGTTGCTTCAAGCAAGCTCACGAAGATTGAAATGCCAAGAAAAATTTCCATGCAAAGGCTTTTTTTCATATTTTTCACAGTCATGCTTATATCAGCACTACCAGCAAAGTTATATAACTCAACACCTAGAAAAGATAATACTACACATTAACTGAATATTATGCATCATTAAACAAAGCCTTACACAAATGGATGTTAATACCTTCACCTCAAAATGTTGTCTGAAAAGGATTCTGTTCTGAGCAGTACTTTTGATATTTCCATTAAATAAGTGATCATACATTATGAGAAAGTAATTTTTAGAACTGCAGTATTTCTTTTGTAAAACTCTTGATATGTACAGCAATAGCACCTCACATATTAAGCTTTGTTCTCTTACCAATGCGGAGTGCATCACTTAGAGAGCGCTTAGAAACATTAATGGCAAATTCTGAAAATAAAGAAAGTTGTAAAGAATTGCCATCAGATCTCCAAAAATTTTCTGAGCCTCGACTTGCTTAGTTTAGTGCTTTGCAACAACTAGAAATACAAAAATTGAGAAATTATTTGAATCTATGTGCCTAATTCTGTATACAAGCAAATTTTCAATCTGTCTAAATTGAGAAGCAATAAAAACGAGTACTGTTAACAACAGGGGTGACGAACCTATTTGCTATCGCGGGCCACTTCGTCAGTTACCGCTGATTAATCGGGGCGCACAACATTTAGTCATACTATGAAGCCTGTTAGATCAAGACTGCTGGTCTCGCCTGAATGCGAAAGTTCAAGACTGCATGCTGGTCTCGCCTGAAGCGAAAGTTCGAGACCACTGGTTTCACCTGCGTTCAATGTAGCACCTTTGAATCCTTTGATTATCTTTTTAGACTTTCTGCGCTCTTTCAATAGGGAGCCGGGTCGCGCTTAGCACCTCGTGTATAATATCGATAAAAAATTGCGAGGTGCAACAATTCTCATACAAAGATCCTTAAATTTGTTTCAATTCCCACACGTGTTAACTGCTTAAACATCAATACCGAAATTGCAAATGACGGATTAGCCGAACAAAACACTTCTGAGGGATAGAAAGAGGTGACGAATTGAGCGAATTGACGAATTAGACGATAGCGAATTAGACGAACAGAAATGTACACAAAAGATAGGAATTCTGCCGGGACCGACGAAAAAGTGACGAATTAGACGATGACGAATTAGACAAATTCTACTGTAGTTAAAACGCTTCAAGACTGCATGCTTTCATCGCATAAGGAGACATCAAAAGCTCCAGGAATTACGGTTAAATTGCATCGAGGAGCTGACGAAACAGAGACTGTCTTAATGCAGGGATTGGAAACCTATTTAGTATACGAGCCACATACATTGTCGAATATCGTTGGCGGGCCGCAAAAAAATTTTCAGTTTAACTTAAAATAAGTTAATCTTGCATTCCTAAAGAAAATAAAGAGAGAAAACTATGAGGAGCAAGAGATACTTTTCCTGACTAATTGTGTAAGTATCGTTTTGACGCGACGTTGAGTGATATATCGTGGTAAAGAAAATTCTGATGCGGGCCATATTGAATGTTCACGCGGGCCACAGGTTCCCCACCCCTGGCTTAATGCACGTTTCGTAAGTATTAAAACGACAACAGTAATGATGAAGCGTAACTGCAAATGATTTGTTGGGCAAAAACGCGTTAGGTTAATTGCTATTGGTGTATCTTTCATTCGTTCGTAAAGGTGTGACGTCATAAAAGGTGCATACGCTCTAGATCAGTGGTTATTAACCTTTTCTCTGCCACGCCCCCCTTAAGTAATCGTTCTTTGTTTCAAGCCGCCCTGACGTTAAATAAGTTGTGAAAACAATGTGTTTACTGCAGGGTTTTTTTAAGGAAAATGTTAGGTACCGGTATGGACCTGTAGGGACCCGATTTCTCTGATTCTAGGGACCCAATTTTCTCTGATTCTTGGGACCCGATGATAATTTTCGCAGTCTGCTCAGCAAAATACACCAGTCTGCTCAGCGTTCTGCATCATTCTGCTCAGCAAAATGCACCAGCTCTGCCTCACCTCAGACCGAGGAATAGGAAGGCTAAGCTTCTCCGCAGACTGAGGAGGAAGCCTTGGACCTCGCATGCTTTATCTGCTGCTTTTGAAATGCGTGGCATCCACTATCTCTCCCACTCTCCAGCGTGGATCCCACCAGAGCTGCATGATGAAGAGCCCACTGTCATCAGCAACTTCAACCGGGATTGGAGGGTCTGGCATCCCGCAGCAGCCAATTCTGCTTTCTCCCAACTTCTTTCTGACATCATCGTCAGTAGTGCTGACTCTATCCTTGTAGCCACTCACGGCTCCTTTGACCCTGCCACCAACAGAGCAAGGTGGGGTTTTGCCATTTTCAGCAATGGTGAACTCATCCATCAGAGATCTGGAGTACACCAGGTGTTTACGAGCAGCACCAGGATGGTGTTGGAAGCTGTCAGGAATGCCCTGAAGGCAGTCAAGGATATGAAAGCTCCACCTACGATCATTGTTGTCACGGACTCCATGGCCATTCTTTGCAAGATCCAGTCAGGATACCTTCCAGGAGAATGGTTCGCCCACCGTGACGCTCACCCGACCATAGAGGTGATATGGGTCTTCGTACCAGGCCACTTTGGAGTCACCTGCAATGAGACCGCTGACATGTTTGCTTCGAGCTGCTCCAGCTTCACTCAACTTGACTTGTTCCCTTCCGACTTAAAGGTGATGGGAACAAGTCATGGAAAGGTCAGCACACCACTTCCATCCAATCTTGGGAAGAAGGACGCCGCCTCATCTTCCTTGGTATCTCACTTGGATCATCGCTCTTCAGCACCAGGGCAGGACGTGCCAAGGCAATCCACAACCAACTGCTCACTGGCAACATCTCCTACTCCAGTCTTTTGATGCTTTTGGGCAGGCGTGCGGACGGCGAGAGGATCAGTGCAGCAGCGCATCCTCAGTGAACCCTCGTCGCCAAAGCAAAGCAAAAGCAAAGCTTAGAAAAAACCTCGTTTACTGGTAAATTTATTGATCAAACTTTCCATGTTGTAGAGCGCGCTCCCTGGAAATTTATTGATGTCTCCCTTGGCAGGCGTGCTCCCCCGGTTAAGATATACTGCTCTAGATTTAAAAGCGGGTTGATGAAGAAATGGTAATGCATTTCAAAGCTTTTGCAATGAAGTTAAATAATTTCTTTAACGCATTTCCTTCACAGTGTTCCATTAGCACGATACTTCCGTCAAAACCTTTTCAAAATGTTTTCTGTAGCAGAAAAAAATTTGTAATTTTCTTTAAAAAATATTGTTTCTTCAAAATGGTTGTCGCGTAAAACCGTTATTGCAAAGGTTTCCGGTTGGATAAAATAGTTTGGCTTCGAGAGTGTCGTGTGCATATTGCAGTGTTTCCCAACCTTTTTAGGCTTGCGGCACCCTACAGAAAAGAATAATAATTTACGGCACCCATAGCAATTTGCTTTGAGGTTTGATGACAGTTTGAAAATGTATTTTTAATGATATGGTAAAAAAACGTGTTAGCCCGCGGCACCCCTGGGCACTGTAAATGGCACCCCGGTTGGGAACCACTGGCATATTGCCTAGTCGATAGCTTGTCTTTTTTTCAAGCAAAGCTAGCATGCACAGTGCACAAACCTATTGCACTTTTAGAAGAGCTTTCTTTTACTTATTGTCTGCAAATTTAATGTATTTGTTTTGCATTCACTTGCAATTTTGTTTTCACATAAGAGATTTCAAATTCTGCTGTGAGGCGCTTTACTGGTTTATACAAACGATTTAACTTTTGATATATTAACACGAACTGGATCAAGCCTTCAGTTAAACGTCAAAATATGTTCGTAGCCACTTTAGGTTTCAAAACGCTGTTCAGTGTTGTGATAAAATTAGCCTGAAAACAAATGTCCAACTATGGTTCGTATGCTGAAAATGTACTGTATTTAACTGTATCGGAAAGCAATGTTTTGTGCCCTGTTGTAGTTATGGTCTATGTTCATGCACTCCTCGTGACAAAGGAAAATTTCAGAACGGTTAAATGAGAAAATAAGATTAGTTTCTAACTCGCCCACTAGTGTGCGATAATGAGTTCATCGCTTTTTGCGCGAAGGCGGTCATGCCTTGCAGGTGCAAGCATCAAGTGTGCTGGGAACAAAGAGATCAATGCAACTATGAAGCTGTGAAGGTGGAGGCGGCAAGCACGATAGAAAAATCGCTTTAAAGATGTTAGAGTATGACAGAGAGAACCGTCTTCAGAAAAATTGTTGCAGGAAATTAAAATTTCAAGAACTGTTACGTGACAACTTTTAATGTGGTGAAGCGCAACAATAAAGGTTTTCACTGTAACACTGTAGACATTTGTAAGATGTGCTATCTTTCGATTTTTTACTGTAATCACTTTACCCCTCTATCAAAATGCAGATGTTATTGGATCAGCATCAAAAACACAACTTAAGTCCTTGTGCCATTTTTGATCTCGTTGTGCTTTTTCATAATGTTGCAGCGTATGGCAAGCATGGTTTGAAACAATTTTATCTCAAACTTGTGTTTTATACGATTTGATCACAGACAAAGCTTCCTGCAAAGAAGATGTGGACTGATTCTTGGAAAAGGCATGCTGCGTTGTACGCTCTAATAACATTAAGAGGTGCTCTGCCATTGTAATGGATTTACATGTTTTGCTTTGGGTAATGCAGAGGCCGCAGGGCTTTGTCACAGAGAGCGTGCGTAATGATGCCAAGGCGAGTATCAGGTCTGCAACTGTAAATCCTAACTGAAAGCACAGCCATGACTTTAAATGTGACAAGTTTTAGAGTATTCAGAACTACGTAATGAACAAAAAATGTGTCTGAAACCATGAAATAAGTTTGTTTGCATTCAAGTCTTACTTGAATAGGCACAGATGAACGTAGTTCTGCGGTTGTTCAGTTTTTTACAGTTAAAATCAACAATCAGCTTTTGGTCATTCGTCTTTGGGTCTGTGAAGGTAAACTGTAGTGCAGTGCAAGGTTTGCTTCAACATGAATTGACTGTTATTTGTGTAACTTCACTGCCTCGAACTTTTGAAAGTTTTAACGCTGGAATCAGCTTTGCAAGAACTTTTGAGATATTATTATGTTTCTAAATGTTAAGAGCACAATAGCAAAGAGGCAAGGCTAAGTCATGAAATTTTCTTCCACAGCCGTATATGATGGGAAGGCAGAAGAAATAATTGCCCTCTTGCAATCAAAACGTTTGTGAGAAATCGGTCAAAACTTGACATAAATTGGAAAAAAATTTGGTAAAAATGAATTAGGTATTGAAATGACCTTTCTTACAAAAGAAAGCAATTTCGCAGGAGATCTTTACGCCAGAATTTGCTGAAAATCTCACTGAAATTTGACAAACCTTTCTCTTTGTTTTCATGAAAATATTGGAAATAGTCGGGCAAAATGGTTTCATAGTTTTGTTTTTCACGTGGACAATTTAGAGCAAAAACTGCTTTAAACAATCTGAATAATTTTCTTCTTTTCATGCGATTCGAATTCTTTATGCCCTTCACGCTATACGGATATTAAGTTTTTCTAAATATATGGTCGTCAGCGCACGGTTAAATGGTGACTGCGCGATTATAGTTATGAATGTTTTTAATTTCATTTTTCTACTGATTGCGTCGAGGTAACCGCGATGGTGATATATTCAGCAAGTACATATTAAAGGTAGACTTCACAGACTTACCAGAGTTCATTTGCGCACATAACGAAATTTCCGATTTAGTGTAATACAAACAGTAAAAATCCTTTGAAAGATTAATAAAAACATGTCGTATTTTAAAGAAAAATAATGTTGTTTTTTTCCATAGTTTATTGAGTTAAGAAAAATATATGGTTTTTGACAGATATTGTACTGATAAGAAGGCTGTTTTATCCATTTGTTGCTCCTCGTGAGGCATCGCTATGCTTGGTGTGCTTGGTGCTTATTACCATTATTCCAGATTTACTTATTCCCTAAAAACTTGTGTTCAAAGTTGTGAATGATTTATTTCGATCTAATTTAATGTATCACACCTGCGATAGTGCGTAACTTTGGTGCTGTTTACTTCGAGGAGCAATTAAAATGTTGGCCTCGTTGGAATGAGAGTCAGGGAACTCAGTAACATAGCATGTAGCTTATACAACACCACCAGGGCAGTATTACTTCTTTGAGTGCTGGTTGTTGTTTTTATCCCTCTATCCGACGTCGCCGGGTGACGTAAAGCCACGCTGATTAAAACAATTACAACTTGTGCTGCAGACGTCAGCCGCGGCCCGTCAAAAAGAAATCTTGACGGGACCTGTTCATCAAGATTTGTGCGTTCTTTAAGCGAATTCTGCGATGGTGTATGTCGGCTGAAAAATAATCAATCCATCGATCTGTTGCTGCCTACAAACGCGCACAAGTGACAGGACAATAGCAGAATGGCGCATCGGGAAGCACGTTTCTTGAGCTTTGAAAGATTGATTTTCATGAGTTCCTTGCTTTTCCGTTTTCACGTAATCAAAAAATAAGTTTCACAAGAATAAATACACCTAGTGGTAAACAATTAACTCGGTACGAGACATCAGTTATTACGTCCTGCAAAGCTTTCTTTTCATCTGCCCATCCTGTTTTGACTCTTCTGGCTTTGATACTTTGAAGTCGAACAGTTTTTCTGCAGATAATACTAATTTCAGTAGCCAAATAATAGAAAACCAACTCAATCACGAACAATAATTGCGTAACCATTGGCTTACATTTTTGCGTATTTGCAATAGCTTTTTTTATATGAAACAATAATCTCCGAAAAGTTATTCTACTGTAGTCTTTAATCATTCAAAATACAGTTATAAGGCGCTTTGTCTTGGCAGTTTAAAAGATAAATCAGTAACTCTAGAAACACCTTTGTTTCCGCCGTCCGTCGCAATTGACCCGCACCTTACTGGATCGCTGCATGATTTGACAACCACCGGGACAGAAGCAATGAAAGGTTTAAAACTTGACAGTTCAGAAAGACCTATCGATGCAGGCCGTGTTGAAAATCATAAACGAATTTAACTGAAAGACGCACAGTACTTCTTTTGAACTGGCTGAAATTGCAAAACAGTTAAAGTTTTGGCAGTACAAATGCTGCTCTGCATATAACCAAGATTAAAGGTAGCTGTACTGCTCTGCATTTAAGCTCTGTCCTCCACTGATGACTTTGCATGTACCGAAAAAGTGCCGTCTGGAGAAGTGAAAAATATATTTTTACATTGCACAATCTGGGGATAAAGAGCTTTGAAAGACGCATTGTTTCGAGTTTAACGTTTTTTAGTCACCTCACGCTATCTTCATATCGTAAAGGCTTAGATTTTTCAACTCACCGCCGCTTTTCCTGAAAACGCTGTTTCTTTTGACATTGACTTTTTCTGCGCTGTGATGAACAACAGCGTTGCTTACAGAATAACTGCAGTTTATATTTTGCGGCAAAAAGTGATCTAGCTTGGTTTGGATTTGGATCTGATATACGGGAGACCGATTTTTTGGGTGTTAACAACAATAACTAATCTTAGGATACAAGTCCAAAAACTTAAGTAATATCATTTTGTGCAAAAGCAAGATGTTTAGATAAGAGCTAAAGAGCAAAGGACAAAACTCTAGGGACACTTGTCCGCTACAAACAATCGTGCTTGCTTTTACCGACCCCTTTGCATTTTGAGCTTCCTAAAATCAGAACCAAAGGCGCTAGCAAAAAGAAGTAGTAAACTGTATTGTGAGTTGAAATCTGGATTATTGCTTGCTATTCGCTTCAACTAGAATCTACAATCATTTATCAGTAATGTAGTAATGCATGCATGTAGAATGAATACTTTTCAGTGGCTGAAGTTAATGTATATTGCAAGAGCTTTTTCCGTTTTAAATGCAAACCTAGAACCTGCCACGATTATATGGCCGTGGCTTTCACATACAAAACAAATATTTTGGAAAAAATATGTTGAAAAGAGTTAACAGTTTCGGTGTTAAAATCACTGGTTTTACAGTAGAGGCTGAAGAAAGAACCGGAATTTTTTTCTCATTTCTTAGCTTTGATGCGCACGCATCTCTTATTGAAGGTTTCATCTATTAGCAGCCATCACAACCAAAATCAATAAGATTTACTCATCATTCAGCAAAAGCTAATGAGTTTTTATTTGGATTTTATCTTAGATATTACCTTCTTTTTGGCGCCGATTGTAACAAATGAACTTTACTACGATCTGGAATGGTTTAAATAAGTCTGCTTCGCACAGTTCCTCTAGAGCAGTGTTCTTCAACCGGAGTTCCACTGAACTTCAGGGTTCAGCCAATGGCAACCAGAGGTTCCACCGAAACAGACCGATATCACGTCCATTTCCAACATTGTCGCTGACAGTAGTGGAAGAACCTTTTTCAAATTGGGATGGGGGCGCAAGTGTACGTCAAAAACTGTGGAAAAATTTTTCATTAAGCGATTTACTTTAGTTCTATTGCTATGCACTGAAGATGATAACAGTTGTTATCGAAACGTTTGCAAGATGTCAGTTGTATCGATTTACTTTAACAATGGACCCAATACTAATTGTGTTGTTTAAACTTATTTAGGCAAAATTCGAAACGTAAAAGTGTGTGGCCAGGCCCCTCAGAAAAAATTGGGGTAGCCTAGGCCCATGCGTCCCCCGGTTCAGCCACCCCTGGCCGCTGACGTCTCCTCAGCAGAACACAGAAATAAGGAAAATGACTTATTGCACCTAACACGGATTTGAACATATCATTGATGCGTTGTAACAATTTGTTATTTCATTATTGACAAAATGTCTTTTGCGGCCTGATGAAATTGGTTCGCGGGCCGGATTTGGCCCGCAGGCCACAGTTTGGAGACCCCTGACCCACATGAACATACCACATGTGAAGGAAACTTCCAGCGCAAGATTGAGACTGGGAAGCCGAGCTATCATGTGCCAACCGCAATTAGAAACGGTTTCAAGAGAAACTTTCAAGGAAAGTTGAAAAAAACTTTCAAGGAAAATTGAAACACATGGCTGCGGTGTAAGTGTCGTGTTAGATAATTGAAGTGTGGGTGGAACAATTGGCTCCGCTAAATAACGCATGTTGAATGTAATTGCAGAAACAAAGTTAGCAGCATCGGAATTGGAATTCGGGCCAGAAACTCTTAAAAGTTGGACTTAATTCGGACTTTACATCTTGTAAATTCATTTATCCTAGAAGTTAACTTTCCGCTATGAAGCTAGTTTTATGCGGTTATTATTAATTCTTTAGTGACGTCAGTTGTTGCTGGCGTTAATCCGTTACCTTGAAGTGTTAATTCACATGTCAGTTCAGTTTATTATTTCCATTAATTTTCGACACTTGGATCATCACCCAGGGTTTATTAAGCACTGTAAACCTTTGTGGAAGATTCTGCTACAGCAGGAAGGTTGAAAAACGCTGTTCTAGAGACTGGAACTACAATCAAAGTAGCTTATAACTTTATACATTTCACAGCCCTTTCTTTGGCATCGATGAACGAGGAAATACTTACGAAACGATTGTTCACTCACTATAACAAGCACATCCGGCCATCTCGAGGTTTTGGTGACATTACTAACGTATCCTTTTACCTGACCATGCTTCAGCTGATCAGGTGAAATAAACTTGTTAAAAATGTGTTTCATACGTGCGGCTTGATGCATCACTTCCGTAGCATCAGCGACGGATGCAGACTTGGCGTTTGGGGAGCAGTCGATAAAGGCAGTGTCTAAATATGTCGCAAAGCTTACATTAACTGATAGTGTGTGAAAGGCCAGGAAATGTGATATACTGTATTTCTGTAAAATGGCAGCATTTTTTGTTTTTTTGGGAGTCAACTGTTGCCCTATACCCTAGATTCGCCTCCGCCCAACATATACTTTGCCGAAAGGCAGCACTTGGAACGGGTTGCACTTCGGAATCGAGAAGTGTCTAATGAGATCAACAACAAAGTGGTCAGAAAAAGTAATCATGTTGAACCTGCGAAATGTGGTAACGTCAGGGGGTCGCTTGACAACTTTGCCATAAATTTTTCATGGGTTATATCAAGAACCATACTTTTCGATTCCTCAACGCATTGTTGTCTGGAGTGAGAAGAATGTTTTTTACAACGCTTTTTGCCAGTACATTTGAGTAAACGTGAAGATAAATTTGGAATAATACTTCGAGCGTTAATGCAGGCTTGAATTTCTGCAGCGAGCGTTAAGCTTTGAAAAGTGAAATGAGATTTGGTTTTGTTGTAGCCTATGCAAATCTTTCGCTGATCAAAGCAATGATAAAGCGCATTTTTAACCGTACAGCGTTACTGAAAAGTCGGAAGAAATGACGACGTCACAGTACATAACCATTAAATGGTTAGATCCGCGGCTGACATGGAATCCTGAGGACTTCGGAGGGATAACACAAATTCGTCTCCCATCGCATCTGTTCTGGAATCCAGAGATTGCACTCTATAACAAGTATGTTCCATTCTATCTGCACTATTTTGCAATTAATCATAATGAAGTTCTGTCGCTTTAAAGACTTAGTTGATCCAACAAACGCATGTGTCGAAAGATTTGTTCAAAGTCAGTGGGCACTATTCAAAATTTGCTTTTTACCAACTCAACTCTAGAAGACATTCCTTGTCCGCAAGGAAGCACAACAGAATTTCAGAAGCACAATGAGTCTGACATGCAGTTTTGTAACCAAGCGCAATTGCCCAAACTGGTAGTTAAAGAAGAAATTAATATGTCAAACCACCCCTGATATTTGTACATTGCATCTTGTAATTTATTTCCAAGGTTGTCAGTATTTCGTTCTCGTGCTCAACAAACTTTTACATTTCGTGAGAAATTTAGACTATTTAGACTTTCCGTTGCTTTAAACTTACCGTAATTTTAATTTAGCCTGTAGAACAACCTGTAGCGCGCCGGTCCAAAATTTGATGACCTGAGCGAATAAATTCAATTTGATTTTAGTAAGTCTCCATTACCGACCACTGAAACAACGCGATATTTGCCTTTTGCTCGTTTTCAATGAATTCCACGAAATGCATGTCTTCTTGGACAGTTAATAATATTTGCTCCAAATGAAAAATAGAAGCTTGTAGGAGTTTGACAGCGTGGCAAAGAGTTTATCTGATAAAAATAAGCAAAGGTATCACATTTCACTAAAACATCTGTCTTTTTGTTAATATGACATATGCTTTTGCAAAGGTTGTTGAGATCACAGCAGGGGTTTAGCGGGGCGGGAATGCGTGGGAACGGCGTTCCCACACGTTTTTTACGTTTTGCTTTAAAATGAGTTTGAAGCTGTTCAAAAAATGGCTATTTTTTGGATGCGTTCCCACACCTTTTTTGCTAGCACTACATCCCTGGATCACAGACAGTGTCAAAAAAGTTATGTCCTAAGATTTTACAGCAACGATGGAAGATACGACACAACTGTACCTGTCAACGCTGTGCTCAATTATTCGGGAACAGTAGAATGGTTGCCTCCAGCTATATACAAAAGCGCCTGTCAAATAAAAGTTGATCTCTTTCCATTCGACTGGCAGAACTGCACAATGAGGTTTGATCGTTTGTTTGTCATCTGAGCAATGACGTGTGTGGTTTGAAATGTGTTGTAGTCGTCATTTCTAATTAGATTTTACAAATGTGCTTCTTAACTTACCTCTTCAAAGAAATGAAGTGACTGAATCAGAGATCAAATAGCATCATCTTTTTATTCTCTTTGGCATTTCCTTAGAAATTATATACCACACTGGAGGGCAATCTCTCTTAAAAGACCTGATAGAGTTTAAATGCGAAGCTGCAAAACATCAAACATTACACAATGGGTTGGGCAGAAAAGGTACTCATTTTCTAGGTTACGTTATGTGCAAGAAAACACCAAATCAGCTGGAATAAATTTTGAAGTGCCAAACCACCATGGGAAAGGCAAGCTACATACTTACAAATGGTAACTTTCGTACAGGTTAGCGACAGTTTTGCGAGAAGCATCAGTTACTGCCTTTCAAAAGTTTGACCCCTTTTTGTGCTTGTTCTAGAAGTTTGCTTCTTCAATAATAATTTGAATTTTTTATTTGGCTCCTAAATTGATGCTTGGCGCTGTGTGGCTTCCTTCTTTTTCAAAGCTACTGAAACGCCTCTAAAGAGAGTGTTTGCTTTCACAGACGCAAAAAAATTCAGAAAATACTCGTCTAAAATAAGTAAAACGTCTTCGTATAACGAGTGTAGTTTGAAAAAACTGAGAATTTCATTCGCTTACTGTTAGCTTTTGCGCACAGGTAAGACAAATACATAAAAATGCTGTGCTCAACTTTATTGGTGACCATTTCTTTTCAACTGCTCTTAATCATCGCAAGACGCTGTATTACCTTTGCATATAAATCGCAGTGTTATAGAAATTTGCTCACAGAGGAGGTGATCAGCCTAATGTTGTACGTATAGAGATTACATTTTTCTTGCACGGGAACTTCGGTAATACATATTCTTTGCAGGTTTGTTCGAAGCAATGAAAATGACATATAAGACCAGTGGTGTCACTGTAGGTATTTCTTTGCAAATGTCAAAGTCAAACCGCAACAAAAAACATGTTGTACGGCTTATGTAATGATGCCTATGAAGACACACGATTAAGTCTTCTGTGGCTCCTTTTCCTCTACGATGAGGATAATCAGCAGGGCCGCAGCCAGCTGATATTTTCAGGAGGGGCAAAATGGTTGTAACTTGTTGTACATAACAACTTAACATGTTTTTGAAAATTTCCGGAAAGAATTTGTCCAGTTGCCCCCTCCGTGGTTGCCGACCTGATAATAACTGTTGTCTATTTGCAACTAAAAAGTGAGTGGAGGCCCGAATTCGTTGGTGATGAATACAGACCCGAGTCTACATTGAAGTCCTTAGCTGCCAAATTCCTTGGTGTTCAAGTTTTAGATCAGAATATAAATCTACATGCCAAGCATTAACCGTGCCGACTGCTTACATAGAAACACATGCCCATAAAGAAAGGAAATCCGAAAGTGTGTATAAGACAGTGACGCCTGATCAGAGTGAATTGGTGCGTGTGTTCTAATTCAAAACATTCATTCATTTCCACACCCACTTTTATTCTGGGGAGGATCGCGGAGACAATAGTCCTAGGACCTAGGAGGACTCGAAATACCTCACGGTTTTCAGCAATCTCAGATAGTTCTGCTCGTGGTTCACCACCAAGATGGGATCAAGCGTGGTCGAAGATGTAGTCATGCCATCCTGGCGCTTGGCCGACCTTTGGCCTGCTTTCCCGTGGGTGAAGCCAGTAGGACTTGCCTTGCTAATGAGTTCTGAAACAAAACAAGCTAAATCGCAGAGATAAACATAGATTTATATTCAAACCCTGCCTCATTTTAGTATTTTGTTGGATTTTGATTGCATCTGAAGATTATAATTTCTGCTTAACCTGATTTAGGTTGGATTTGATAATTTTGTTTTGAACGTTTTTGCGACATTCGTTTCAGTTTCGGGACTGCAGATTAGCCTACCGTATTTAATCTGAGTTTGGTTCAGTGAAGTTTCTCACATCCGTCGAGATTGTGCCTTGTGTTTGTAACCTTGAGCCTTGACTATGACCAGTGATGCAAGTCTACTCTCTTCCGTACCATATCATCAAAGTTATGGAATTGGTGTGACTTTCATTGATCTCGTCCAGTGGTTCTTAACCTGGCGTAAATTTTCCCCTGGGGGTAAATTTACTGAACCACAAATTGCAGCAAAAGTAAATTTTTATGAATCATTCTAAACTGTCGGAGTTGGTTAATTTCATATTTTTAAGAAATAAGCACTATTGAGTGTATTGGGAGTAAATCTGGTAGTCTTGTTTGATAAAAGGGGTAAGACATATGAAAAAGGTTAACAACCACTGATCTAGTTCAAGGCTGCCCAACCCGCAGCCCGCGGGTCACATGCGGCCCCCGAGGTTGTTTTAAGTGGCCCGCGATGTAACAGGGGCGCAGCCAGGAATTTTGTTCGAGAGGGGCCAGTTACTGACGTCGTCAGATTTCAAGCTTTAGCTATTTTGCACAAAGATCATTTTGATGTCACCGGTCAATTACAACAGGATCTGGTCTATTACAACAGGATAAGACGTCAAATATCTTCTACTAGTCAGCATCGATAATTTTAACAAAGGCAAGAAAACGTTTGCTTTCGCAGTGATCATTATCAAGCAGTTGTTAACCAAACAGTTTTCAATGAACATTAAGAGTAGCGGAAAGCGAAGCGCCGTGTAATGTTGTCCTTGAGAATATCACTGATTGTGTCTATTGAATAAGTCAAAATCAACTAAAAGTATGTAAGTGGATTCATAGGAATGAATCAGAGGATGCCAGTAGCCAAATTTTGACTTTACAAAATACCTGCGACCAAAATTAAAAGATGAAATTCAGTCTGCGTTTCTTTTTGAACAACTCGTCGATAACCATCTCAGGATCAATGTCATATCACGATTATTCGTCCAAAAAGCCAATCCATCAGACGGTTTTGCCCAGGCTCGTAACCAGCAAGAGTTTTCTGAGAGGGGTCCAAATTTTTCAAACTATTTCCAATAGTTTTCAACTATGCCCAACAGATTTTTCCAGGGGGTGAAAAGGTTTGAAGGTAAAGCTTCGCCGCTGAGCCATCTCTGGAGTGCTCCACCGATCCAGTAACCATGGATGAGGTAAAAAAGGCTGTGCAACTTCTGAAAAATAACCGAGCCCCGGGCATCTGCAAGATTACGTCTGAAATGCTTAAAGCCGGTGGCAATAATATCATTCGGTGGCTGACGCCCATCATCAATGAGGTCTGGCACACTGAAAATCTCCCGGAGGACTGGACACGCGGAATCATATTGCCATTCTGGAAGAGAAAAGGTGACAAGCTGGTCTGCAGCAGTCACCGAGGTATAACTCTTCTCTCCATTCCCAGCAATGTCTTTACCCGTGTCCCACTCAGTCGCTCGCTCCCAGCAATCCGTTGCTACAGGCGGCCACAGCAAGCCGGTTTCATGCCAAACTGCTCAACGATCGACCAAATATCTGCTCTCCGCCTCATCATTGAGAAGACTCGAGAGTTTCGTCAGGGCCGTCACTTGTACATTGCTTTCATCGATCTGAAAGCTGCGTTCGACTCCGTCGACCACGCCTCGTTATGGGCAATTCTGGCATGCATTGGTGTGCCTGGCAAGATCCTAAGGCTGTTCAAAAAACTCTACGGAGACTCCCAAAGCTGCGTCCACATAAACGGGAAACTCTCGGAGTGGTTTAACATCAACATTGGCGTTAGACAAGGATGCGTAGCTGCTCCAAACCTTTTCAACTGCGTTGTTGACCACCTCATGTCACGGGTTTAGGCACAGATCCCGGCCGTGTCTTTCGACAACCTCCATCTTGCTGATCTCGAATACACTGACGACACCATTCTGTTGTCCAATGACATCGAGAAACTCACGGCTGCCCTTTCAGTTTACGATCGCGAATCACGTAAACTGGGCTTGAAGGTCAACTGGGCGAAAACAAAACTGATGCATGTGGTGAAGGCCCGGATCCTCCATCTCTAAACGTCGATGGAAATGCTGTGGAATTTGCGGATTCATTTGTGTATCTGGGTTCGACAGTTACCAACAACGGTGAACTTAAACCGGAAATCGAGCGCAGACGCGCACTATCGTCAAATGTGATGCAGGTACTCCGCAAGACATTGTGGCGCCAGCAATCCATTTCGCGTACCACCAAGATGCGCATATACAATGCTGCAGTCCTGTCTGTGCTGCTGTACGACGCGGAGACCTGTTTGCTCACTGGAACCCTCTCTCCAAGCTTGACGGCTTTGACAGTAGGGCTCTCAGATTCATTCTTGACATTCGCTGGCGCGACCTCGTCTCCAATAAAACGGTGCGTGCCCTTGCCGGACAGCCCCCGGCCTCCTCTTTGGCTGCCCGCCGCCGGGTCCTCTGGTATGGACATGTGTTTCGCTTGCCACCGCACCATCCTTCTCGGGCTATCCTGGACTTCGACCCTGACTCGTTCGGCTGGAAGCGAGCCCCCCACGCACCCGCTGGTTCGACGTGGTCAATCGCGATCTTGACCAGCTCGGCCTCGATCCAGCCGCAATTAAACCCCTCGCGCAGTACGTGATAAATGGCGGGCTCTCGTGAATCTGATTGGCTCAAGGCACGACGCACCGACGGGCGCCGTGCACGAGACACGATGACGATGGTGATGATGACTCGTACTAAAAACTTTCTTACAGTTGCCATCTCATCAAGCAGCGGCTGATCTGGACCTGGGAGGGAAAAGAAGTCGGGAAAAAAGCCGGCATTTTGTGAAAGGAGCGCCGCTTCAAGTAGCCGTGGTCATTTTTTGGAGTTAGTACCCCAGATCACCCCATGAAGCCTTCACTGTAATGAAAGTCCCATGGTTTGAATATTTTAAGTCGTGCTTGGAGTGAGTTGCCTACTCTTTAGCAAAACTACATACTGCCCTCGTAACCTAGCCCCTGCACTCGCAAACACAGCAGGCTACCCGTTTAGTGCAAGCAATGACCACAGTCCACGGCGCTGCTCCCCCTAAATCTCTTAGCCCCACTGAGTGCTGCCACACCACCAAGTGTCACACTGGACTTTTAAAAGTGCGATATAGGGAATGTTACAGTTTGACCACAGCCCACAGATACAGGCTTGGCAAGCTAGTCACAAATATACTTGAATACAGTTCCTTAACAGAATTCACTAAATGTCAGAAAGACAATCAATAAACATAAAAATACAACAATTTCTATGTTGCTTGAATTTGAGTAAAACTTTGAAAATTTTCACGATTTTCGTTGATTTCGCCAACCCAGAATTATTTGCCACTCGGGACATTTTCTGCTGGTCGCAGCCAGGCAAAAAGTTACACCTTTGCCTTCACGTCCAAACACCATTTCAAAACCCAAACTTGCTATATACTGTAAACTTGTAAAGTGCAAAATTGATTGCATAATAATTACTGATAACATCATTGCCAAGCATAACAATCGTTCATCTACAACAAAATTCAAAGCAATATTTTTGATAATGAACTGTGAGACTGATATTGCCAAATTTTCGTCTTATCATACCAGCTGCTGCACAGGGGACTTACGATGTTTTGACTCTACTGTTACTCAGGCCCGTAACTAAGGGGGGCATACGGACGTTTGCCTCCGTGCAAAAATATTTGTCCCCCTGGAAAAATGTGTTGGACATAGT
>Ga0210059_1005476_pt1 | contig 20439 bp, 12 predicted proteins | sample Ectturendosymbi2_FD_188042 | JGI IMG/M metagenome (GOLD analysis project Ga0210059, IMG submission 188042) | Ecteinascidia turbinata endosymbiont from Florida, USA - Sample 2 (SPAdes) (version 2) | ecosystem: Host-associated > Tunicates > Ascidians > Unclassified | place: Key West, Florida...
AAAGAGACCAAACTCTGAGCTGAGACTAAGAAGCCTATGTCCATTACTGTTGATGCTACCTACGCCGTGCTTGCCCATGACATTTCCCCAGATCTTAGAATCAGAGCCAATTCTTGCATTGAAATCTCCAAGTACAATGAGCTTGTCCCTGCGAGGTACCTGCATTAACGTGAATTGCAGCATCGCATAGTAGTGATCTTTAGTCTCATCGTCAGATGGTAGTGTTGGAGCATACGTGCTGATGAAAGTGGCATATCGATGTTTTGCGAGGGGAATTCTCAGAGTCATCAGACGTTCTGAGATCGCTACCGGAGATTCAGGTAGAGTCTGAAGCAGTTTGGTGCGAATGGCAAACCTGACACCGTGAATACGCCGGGAATTCGCTGGAAGCCCCTTCCAGAAAAAAGTATAGCCACTGGCCATCTCGTTCAGTGAGCCTTCATCTGCGAGCCTAGTCTCACTCAATGCTGCAATATCAATGTTGTAGCGTGACAGTTCGGAAGCTATGAGAGCAGTTCGTCGGTGAGGACGGCTAGAGTTATCTGCATCCATCAGGGTTCGTACATTCCAAGTAGCCCCTTTGATGTGTTGAGATTTTACTAATTGCTTGCGTTGTCGACTGCTGGGAGGGATGCCCTAACGGTCGCAGTCTACCGTTCGGGTCAAAATGGAACAGACAATTTTTGGGCCACCTTTTCTAGGCCCCTCCTCTTGTTGAGGTGAGCAGTGTGGATCCTAAATAGGGCTGCTCAGTCACCCAGGAAGCTGCCGAAAGAGCTTGCTGTGCCAGGCTCCAGCGACCATCTGACCTGAGCCGCCTACGTGGGAGTAACAGACTAGAGGCTCCCAGTCTCATCCAAGACCTGCCCCCGACATTGGGATTCTGGATCCTCATACGCCCGATCACCAAGAGGCAAGCGCATGGTTTGAAGTAGAGTGCCCTTCTCATAGGCATGCCGCCGACCAAGGCTGAGGGTCATGCCAACCCCAAGTAGTTGCTCAGATATACCGCTGAGTACTCGGACGCGCCATGTCGCATAGCAACTTTTGTTCAAGAACAGGGGCACCACGTGAAAGCGTTGCTACGGGCACATTTGCGTAGGAGAGGCCATGTGCACGTGACCTGCTTGCTGGAGTACCAGAAAGAGGCCCCGTGGCGATCACTACACCTGAAAAGGAGACGCTTACACTTTTCTCAAGATGAGCAGCTCATCCGCCCCCACGATCTCAGCGCGGCGTATCAGAAAGCATTTTTCCGAGGTGCGTTGGTTAATTAAGGGCTGCATTCTCTCACGATTTTTTAACTAAGAAAAAAAGTGACACACTTTGTGAAAAGGAAATGACCATCAGTTGCCAAAATGGGCTACAACTTAATTGGTAGATATAAATATGAACGAATGACTTGTTGCAAAAAGGCCAGTATCTGAATGAGATGTGTGGTAATAAAATCGGTCTTCTGAGTAAGCTAAGAATAAGGAAAGCTCACGTGTACAGGTAGGGATTCAAAGCCATCGTCCAAATCGGTGGGATACCGGAATGCGTTTTGAGAAGACCGAATGTACAGATGAATTTGACAAACTGGTGATTGAATTTGTGGTTCGGTCCAAACTTCAAGTCGAATGACTATTTGTATCAAATATTCCCCTGAGCATCCCACATGGACGTTGACAAAACATCAGCTGATATTCACATGGAACTGACTCATCTCCCAGTGAGGACTAATCTGAAGGCAAAGTCTGGAAGTGAATCTTGGCGATTTTTACGGGAAACATCTCAGTCAATCTAAAAGTTCCCGTGTCTAAGAAAGTTTGTGACATCAAATATGGCACTGCTTGACGCAGCGTACATGTGTGAACGTAGCTTTCAGCTTTCTTATGCCTATCAATAGTGAATTATCGATGTGGTACGTAGGCGCAGCCTGCGGTCCACTCCGGTTAGATGCGCTTTGCTCGGCGATTATACAAATTTCGCAGCCCTGCATCAAACCCTTGCCCGTGTGTTACTGAGTGGGCGTGGGTGATGTCCGCTTCGGTGTTGGTAAGTCTGCTGCTAGACCAGGGGTCACCAACACGGTGCCTGCGGGCACCAGGTCGCCCGCAACGACCGCGTTGATCGCCCGCGGGCATGTTTTTAAAATTGCATTAAGAGTATCATCACATAGATTAGCATCATTAATGATAACATAACAGTAAATTGAGCAAAATTTTCATTTCAGAAGTGTGTATCAAACTAGTAGCCCTTAGCGTCAATCGGTACCCAAGAAGTAGCTCTCAGTTACAAAAAGGTTGGTGACTCCTGTGCTGGACCATATCAGACCGAGTCAGAGCATCACCGTGTAAGCTGTTGCAGCGATTTCTTTCCTGACGCACTGTGCAGCAAAAAGGTGTAGGAAGTTATCACGTCAATTCGGATGAGACGTGCAGTTTTCTGTAAAGTGTGTGTTGCTGCCGGAAAGCTTTTTAGTTCACGAAGTGCGTACCGGCAATGCGTAGACATCCTCACCACCATAAACGATTTACCAAATATGGAATGTAAAAGTCAATCAGGTTGGTGCACGTTTTGCATTTGGCTAGGCTGTGCACATTGCCCAATATCACATTAGAAGCTTTTACGAGAAAAAATTGCTGCTTGAAACTGGAGATCGACCGATATACCGGTGATGAGGATGTCTACGCATCGGCGGTACGCAGAAACCAAAAAAAAACAGACAAGATTAACCATGGAGCGTGTCACAACCGAAACAAAAGCATCAACGGGAGGTTTCGCAATGCTCGAAGCCACCACGTGCAGGTGTTGTGTACGAATAAACTCCCGTTGTACTTCCGGAAGTTTTCGCAGCATGAAAAGTTTGACTGGTACTTAAGGTGCAGAAGTCCAAGCGATGCCTAGTTTAGCGCAGATTAATTTAAAAAAGCTTGCATGAAAAATTAATTGCGTTATGTTAAGCAACATTTATGGCGTTATGAATACGATTACAAATGCAATCGTTACTCATTAGTGACGACAACTGTCGCTATGAAGCAGTTGCACGTAACATCTTCAAACGATTCTACTTTTCTTAACATGATGTACTAAGCTATAAGCGCGCTGGTTTATACTGTACGCAAACTAAAACATCGTGTTCGTGGGTTAACTAAATCGACTTTTTCCACGAGGCATGATAGTGATAACTGTGATCTCACAATCCAAGCTGTTGCAAACGTGAAACCAGCGTTTGTGGATGTGGCACACAAGTTACGGAAGCGCTACTCCAACATCTCACAAATACATTGAAGCGATGATCCGATAGCAGCGCGGTAGTCAGTGTTGATTGTTGCAACACAATTGCTGTTGTCCGTTTGTTAAACACGATCAGCAAAAGCAGTGTTTGCAACAACGCAAGTTAAAAGCGCATTGTTTGTAATTGGATCAGAACTACCGCGGCATTATTGCACTATCATCGGATGCGTAATGCGCACATGTGCACCTTAGCTATTGTTATGGCGACTTGTTCTTGTAGAATTTACTTCTGGCGGAGGGGCGGTAATCGGTTATAGCCTAGTGCTGCTTTTGTTTAGGCTAGGTTGTAGATGACCGGCTAACTCACTGTAGGCTACTTGGTGAAAATGCAGATACACCTTGCTTTCTGCATGACAATCTTAAACTGTTGATATGGAACTACTGAGAATACACAAATCGGTTGAGGTATTTCATTTCATACCAATGCCAGTACTTCAGTTGCAGTAACTAATGGAACTAGTTTTTCTTTTTTAAGGACATGCAGTTATTTAATGTTACATTAGATCAAAATTCCAAATTTGATTCTTTAGGACTTGGATTAACTTTTCAAATTGAAAACCCACAGAGTTGCAGAAGAGTCTGAAAGGTTGATTTGTGAAATATATACAAAAACGAAATTTTACAAGATTTATGTAGTACAGTAACTGTTAACAAACTCTCAAGACCAAAAAAGTCACTGCTGTTTTGGAAATGTTTCATTTTTGGCAATGGTTAATTAAGTATACAGTGTTGTACTAATTTTAACCTACTTTAACTTGATGCTCGATTTTGTACTTCCTTTTCATTGTTCAGCATCTTTCAACTTTCAAGCACTGTTTTTGCTTTTTCGGGTTTAAACACTGTAGGCCGTTCTCTTACATTCAGTGTTCTGTTCTTATTGCTTTGTTATTTTAACATTCTTTTTTTATTCATGGCACTGTGTTTATTCATTGTAAACAGTGTATACTATGCCAACAAGCTAGGCTAATCAAGTATTGAAAATGCTGCAATTTAAAAAATTCTTGCTTATAAATCCTGATTTTTAAGGGGTTGAAAAAAAGGTAAGGCATAAAATGCATCACATTTTTGATAATGAAGCAGAAAGCAACATTTAACTTTTTTGGAAATATCGGTATCGGCCGATATATCGACCCAGGAATGGCCGATATATCTGTATCGGCCTAAAAAAAGCCATATCGGTCGATCTCTACTTGAAACTTCCACTTGCAGAATCTTGCTTGTGAAGAGCAAAGAAAAGCGTAGGAACAAGGTAGATTTTCCAGTTAGCATAAACTAATGCAGAATTCCCGGTCGGATGAAGCAATTGAGAGTTTCGGTCTGGGAACCATTAAAACGTTCTACATATTCTTGCAGCAACTGTTTCTCTTTGCAAGACACAGTGTGTTTGACAATGACACGTATCATAAAACGTGCGATTCTCTCATGAAACAAACAAGAGCTTGACTCGTGGGTGGGAGTAACGTTTACCGCGCAGTAAAGCTGCGGCACAAATGTCGACTAAAGGGAACTTCCGTGTTTTCGATGCTATAGAAAAAAGTTGGACTCCCGGGCGTCTTGCTTCTTGTACTGTGTTGAGTTCGTTAGAACGCCATCAGGTATTTTCTCTCACATTGCCACATTCGGCATGTTTGCTTTCTATTCCTCGAAACGTTGACGCCTGTCGGTTCCAGATCACACTCAATTGATCGCACAGCGATATTGCTTCGGTTGCTATGCAACTAGTCCCATCTTGTGGGGAAAAAACTGAACTAAACATAGCAAAATGTGCAATCTGGTTCGCGTAGTGAGTGTCGATGGCTCCCGGGAACATGGTCCATTTGGGATCCCCCAAACGTGAAATATTTATTTGTTGCTTCCACAATATCTCCCCTGATGCCTCGTCAAGAAAATGCCTTACTTACACTTAAAGGCCGAGGCGACCGCCTCATTCGCCTCTCCCCCCTAATATCCACCCGTGCACATGACTGCTCTTTGCGGCAAAAAGACTACCAAGTGTTTCAACCTATGCGGAGGTTTATACTGCCCAGCTTGTAAATGGGCAGCAGTGTTTGCCTAACATTTTGATTTTTAATTTGTTGTCACTAGTTGCACTGTAAATAACTGCTTTTCACCCAAACGGAAATCCGGCTGGTTGATTGTAAATGCTTTTCATTCCAAACTGCATTGTAGGCTAAGGCTCGTTACAAGTTACAACAACGCCATCATTATTCCGAATCTCCGGTGGCGTACACAAGTCTCCACTCCGTTCCACTGCATTGCCCATGAAGATCACACGTAACAATTACGCCATTGGCCCCGCTCGCCGTTGCTTGACACTTCACACTCGCATTGTTTGAATAGCGGAAATTTTCGCCAACGAAGAAACGCGTGATGCGCTGTTAGCTCAATAACAAGTAGGCAGTGGAAATGGACGAGCGTTAGTACAAGCCGACGCTGCTGCTGCGACAAACAAACACTAAATTTAATTGGCTGTCTGTCATCGAACAGCGAAATTCTTCAATCCTGGCGAAAATTCCTTTCCAGTGAAACAGTCAAAGCACATAAATCAATCATTTAATATAAAAAGATTCCGCGATGTTATAAATCTTATTTTGTAAGACTTTGTGGATTGTGACGAGGTCAAGCGGCGTTGGAGAAAACAGTAGTTGGCCATCGTGCAGGCATCCCACCTGCCCTGATACCTCTCATGCTCGTCCATGAACTTAATTGTCCTAGTGCAGGGGTCGGCAACTTTTTTTAACAAAAGACTCACTCTGCTTCGTTTTCCATCCGATATGACCGGTGAGGAACCACAAAGCGTTTTCCATCCGACGTCATATGGACATAGCTAAACTGTACTCCACTTAATTCTAGTAGTAATCATAATCAAATACAAATTCCAAGTTTTGCGAAGCCCAGAGAGAGCGACTTCAGAAAGCTAAAGAGCCCCATGCGGCTCCGGAGCCGCGGGTTGGCGACCCCTGTCCAAGCGGAACCGTTCTACGTGCTCTTCACTTAACCAGTCTAAGTGGCTGAAGAGATGGTGAACCTTAATGCACCATCACACCTAAATCTTTGAACTAGGAAAGCATATCTTCCACCAGCTCAGTTTCCAAGGAAGTTCTGCGTGACTACAACAAACGATTGCCAAGCAGCAGACACCATATCTGTCATAGGACAAAACATGCATCTTTTATGAGTTTGCGGATCTGAGGGCCATCAAAAATGCCTGCTTTCAGCTTTTTGACAAAGAAGGAAATGCTCTCTACAAATGTAGTTGAAGCAGTCAACAGTTGCAGGCAAGGCCTTCACGGACAGCTTCATCAAACCAAATTTGATGTGCAGTGGTGGAATGATGATTTCTCTCTGGCTGCACAAGGTTCACTGATGATGTCAGCGCAGCTCTCATGGAATCTGTAAATGGTCACCATTGTTCACTCTGAGAAATTGTTATACTGAACAAATGTATTTTTTAGTGCGCATGCAACTGCGCAACCATGTCGACACACAACCAGTGAAGCGTTTCAAGTGTTACAAGAGCTATGCGATGTACTTATAAACTGTACTGTGTTAAATTTGGAATGTTGCAAGTGCGCGAGAATGAGACTTAACTGCGCAAATGGTCCAGTGGTACTGCGTACTTGCGCACGCAGAGAGAAATTTTTTCTTGGTGGCCACCCTTTTTTCACGCAGTGATCATTACGCGCTCGGCAGTGCCAGTGGCAGCATAAACATGGATATTTTGTATAGCCGCTTTGCTGGCCAAGAAAAAATTTAGAATTGTCAAGTCTGCACAGATTGCACATTTGTGCAAGTCATAATCCAGTTGTTGTAAAACGTTTTAATATTGTTGTACTCTTCTCTTAGTTTCGTTGAATGACCACTTGGGAGAGATGCATATCGGTTAACGTTATGTAGCAATGCACATTTTAAACTTCTTTCGAACTGTCACAAGCACAAATCATTTTTTGTATGACGCTGTTAGTGAAACGTGGCAAGCTTCCGGTGAAAGCAGTGATGCAAAAGTACTTTTTTCTAAGCTCAAGGCAGCCCGTGGTGGACAGTGATGCACTGCACTAATGCGCCAAAATTACATTCAGTGGTCCACTTCTGTTGATTTACAAACATCGTAGGTTGCTCCTGGGTAGTCGCTGAACATGAAGTCGATGTCAGCCGAGTTTTTCTTGACCTTCGTATTATTTCCAGCGGTTGTAGCTTTGCAAACTACATTTTAATTTTATTGCTGGTTTGTAGGAACAAGCGTGCAGTTCATGATGTTGGCTGCTTTTATATCCAGATTAATGAATAATAATTTAGTGAAAGTCGTCACTTGTTATTGTTGACTCTTTTATATATTCCCTGACCAAATATATGTTGATGGCAACACATATGTACCTCTGCAATCGTTTTTGTAACAACAAGCCTTTCAGCTTATGGAAGACTTTTCAATAGCGTCTGTGCAACCGTACACATTAGGTGCCAGTGAAGCACAAGTGCCATTACGCTCCACACTGGTCGTTGTCAGTTTGCTGCTGCATGTGGCAGACAATCACTTTTGTTTTGCAGTTGTTTCCTTAAAGTAGAATGCCAAACACAAGAAATATCGAATAGCCACGATTTCATTGCAATCTTTGGCTGGAGTTGCCTTTTTACGAAAATACATTGTGTCCTCGATTTAACAGCTTTAAGAAGAAACCTATGAAGGGCGTTGAAATTGGCGAGATCAAAGTGTAGCTGATCATGTTGTTGTGAGATTTCAAAACTGCCCTAAGACGCAATGGCAGGCAAAAATTTCGTTTGTGTTTTGCGCTTGGCGCGTTTTCGATTGTAACTGCCGTTGTTTAGTATGATTGACTGACATGAGCTGTGAAAGTATTGACAGAAAGCGTCGTTTGTTTTTTTTTGCTTTAGTGGCCTTAGAGCTGATCGTGCCATTACCAACAGAAGCACAGTTCAGCCTGTTTCTGCTTAACGCGTTTTCTTTATTGTCAATACCTTGCTATCTTACTGTCTTACAGCTTTTTAGAGAGGCCGAAGTTATACCGGACAATAAAGTCAGCGCGTATTGAAAACCGGAAGAATTTTTGAATGTTCTGTAGTTCTTTTGTTGTCGATATACTTTCAGAAAATTATTGCTCATAAATCAACGTAAACATAGCAAAAATGTGTTAAAGACAGTTTCCGAAGTTTTGAGCGATGTTTCCGAATAGGAAAACCTGCTCAATATTTCCCGTGCCTCTTATGGCCACGTTGCCCAAGCCACATTGGAGAAGCTTCTGCATGTTTTATTCATGCGCGTGGTCGACTATCGATAAAAAAACAAAATCGATAGCATTGCATGCTATCAAAATCATGCTTATCATGTGTACGCTACAGTCAAACAGGTCAGTGGTCAACGTTGTACCAATTCCAAACATTCGCATGTTTTGATGGTCTGCGGGTTTTTTGTTTATGGGGTGCCGCCGACTTCGACCGCAAATGCTACAAGATCTTAGCAACACACTAAGGCAGCAGTTGAAGTTGACAAAACGTATTGTGAGAGTGCTGTAAACTTCCGACTTCCTTCGCGAAGGTGCCGCAAGCTCCAAATTGTCTAACAAAGGTGCCTCAAACGGAAAAGGGTCGAACCATTGTATTTAAGTGTGAGTTGTACGTCAAAGTTGCAAGTCACTACCGTATTGTGTCGGTAGTTCAGTGCGACTGTTAGCCGATTGTATGCAGCAATGGAAAGTGTGTAGCCTCATCTTGCAGATGAGGATAAAGCTGGTATCCGTGGAGACTGTTTCAAGCAATGTTCCTTAATTAAACTTTCTCATCTTTCTACTAATTGTGTGCAAACTATAGACGCATTTTACATTCCTTTTACATGCTCTGCATGGCGCGTTAACGTGTTTGTGCGGAGATAGTTTGAAGATGACGGTTGTCTCTGTCGGTAATGCGTAGGCCTGCTGCGGGTAACGTGGTGTTCCATTGCGTTTACAGTGAGCAGAGGCAGCTACGGAATTCGGCGCAAATAAAATTGTCATGTCAGCAAGCTCTTGGCTTGCGACAGGGATGAATGTACGGTATCCAGGGAAAGGACTGACTCACGCAACGACTTGCTTGTACTAATTTGTGCTGATAGGAAAAATTGGTGTGGACGGAGTAGAAGCCGGGCAAAAGAGCCTCTTGCTGTTGCTATGTTTTTTTGTGTTGATGCGACTAATACGATTTTGGTGGTAATGTTGCTTCGCCCTCTGTGTAAGCTATGTTGTGTGCGTTACCGCGACTAGCGATGAATAGCACTTGAATTCAATTGGCTTGTTATATGAGAACAGCGTGTACACAAAACCCTCACATAATCAAAAGGTGCACTGAATGTTTGTAGTCGTGGAAACACATTTTCCTTTCATTGGCTCGACAATGCCGGTCTGGCGAGTTTTTTCCGAACAAACCTCACGCGAAGCCGGTCTTCGCTATGTTGTCTTCGTGTTTCCATGGCACTCATGACCTTGCCCGCCGCAAGTGTGCTGAGGCTGGCAGCAGATGACCACTTTGCAAGTCTGGGTAGTGCAACGTTTTCATAAAATTTTTGGCCGAAGAGACTAATATTTCAATAGCAGGTTTTTTATTCGTGCTTCAATAAACTTTTTTCATTCTGCAATATATGATTTAATTATCCCCTGCCATAAAGTGCCCGTTCGAGCCGAATACCGATTAATCATTAGTAGGGCCATTTAAAGTCATAAAGGTCATTTTTTTCTGTGCTTCGGGAAACTATGCATCCCTAGGATGTCTATAAGTAAAGTTATAAAAAAAGTCATAGTCATATTTTTGATGTTAGGTCATAAAGTCATATTTCGCATATTTTCAACCTAATTCGTCCCGGAAACCATTAAAACAATCTCAAAATATTACGTGAAACTACTATATCGCTAGGTCTAAGGTGCACCCTGCAAACGAAAACCACTTGGGTACCTTGCGAATGTTGTCAAAGACGTAGGTGCACCACGTTATTTGGATAAAATGTAATGCGCTGCTTAAATGCATGTTCTTGCTGCCTCAAAGAAATAAACCAATGTCCATGCATGTTTTTATCAAACCCAGCTATATGTTTTGCTCATGTTTTGAGCTGTTTATTTTAGTGAGCTTCCGAACCATAGGCTACCATCTTTCATGTCTATTTTCGCTGGTAAAGCTTCTTTGTACAGCAGTCCTATGTTCCAGCTCAACCATTTTTGTTTGGTCACATAAAGTCATATTTTCTGAAAAATAAAGTCATATTATCAAGTTTTTTAGGTCATAAAACATGGCCCTAATCATTAGTGCTGAAACTTTAATTTATTCTGATCTGCAGAGAAATATTTTTAGATTTGTAATATCTGCAACCGGTGCCGTATTCGGTTGATTTCATTAGCGCAATTTTATTAGGAAAAAATGCTTAATCTGTGGAAGAACTTAGTATCAACTCAGCTGGTTTAAAAAAACAGCCAAAAGCAACTGAAACGGAGAAAATTAACAGTCCAGCATTGAAACTGGCGTAACTAGACGAAAGAAAACTGTCGCTGTTGCGCCCTAAGTGCTTTCTTACCACTGATCAGTAAAACCTGCAATTTGCATATTCAACATTTTAAAGCTGTTAAAATGAGTTCCTAAAACATGGTTCGCACCTCCCTGCATAATCGTTTCGTCCCCTCCCAGTCTCAAAACTCAAGTTTTAAAAGTTTTGAAGTCTTTCTGTTGATGAATTGCCATATGTGACAATGCTTTTGCGTGCAAGATTGAAATGATGCGTGCAAGATTGAAATGAAGATGTTGCACAACGGTACGTGATGTAGTACTGTTCCTGACACGAATTGCAACTTGATCCAAACACCTGCCATACGTTGTTGATTGGTAACGGGCAACTTTGTAGGGATTGTTGCGCTGTTTTGTGGGACTTGAATGAAGTAAACTGCCGTTGAGTGCAACAGTGCCGCTCGTCCTCTGATCTACAACTGTACGGTGAAGCTGCAAACAATTTGATGATGAACGCTGACAAACAATTGAAGTTTTGTTGTAGCCGTTGATCATTTGTTCAACTCGCCGGAGCAGAAATACACCCAGACACCACAATGCTTCTTCCTGCCACGCAGGCGCGCAACCAGGAGGGGGTATTTGGGGCATTTGACCCCCCCCCCGACATTTTCAAAACATTGCATAGCAGTTTTGACATTTGTAGAAACTTTCAAAGAATAAATATGAAATTTCATATTCTATTATTATTAAGAAATTTTATTGGATTTTTTCTTTGTCTTGCTCGTTAATTATTGTCTGCTTACAAGATTTATCTTGAAACAGGTTATCTGATCGAAAATTTCGTAAATGATTGGCATTCAACCACAAGTATGCTGGAAGTGTCAATTTGGGAGATAGTTTAAACTGTTCGTATTTTTAAGGCATTTTTTATCTATTTGTTCATGTATTTTTGTCTTCGACCGGCCTCAATTTGCCCTCATGAAACTTTATAACATTAGAGTACTGTTGAACCGCGCAAATTCCTGAAACTTTCAAATTGATAGAGAAATCTTCACATAGCAGTTAGTGCCTCGTCAAACCGCTTGTTCTTATACGATCTTTTATTATTTTTGTTAGGGACAAAGCGGATCAAAGCGTTGTTTAGCTGCATTTTCGCTTCGAAACCTGAGTTTATAAATTTGGGTTGGTGACTTTCATGTTTTAGTATCTTTCTGGGTTGATCCCAGTACCACGGCTTGCGAAAAAGGTTTAGTAATGTGTCATATGAGTACTAGTCAAGTGTTGAACGAACCTACCTACTAGACCACTTTGGCTCCAAATGACGCTTCACAAGACCCTAACTTTTGCAACCAGTGCAAGTCCTGAAAGCTCATAGCCCTGAATGTGCTTCTAAAAGCTTTCACACAACTCATGGATGCCAAAAAAGACGTTTTGCCCCAAACACACCTGATCCGTTAAGCTGTATGCACACGGCATGCGTTCTAAGCGTTTTTTTGAACGCATGCGTCTGATTTCGTGACGTCACGTCCTTTTCTGATGTTTCTGATATGGTCTGCGTTCGAGTAGAACCTGTTTCTATATTAACACATCAGACTCACTGCTCTGACTCACTTTTACTCGAACGCAGACCATACCAGACGCATCAGAAAAGGACGTGACGTCACGAATTCATTTGCTAAAACTAGACAAAAATTAGGCAGGTTTACTACTGTAGTAGCCTAAACATCTGTCACACTAAAGCCATGACTACACTATTTGAGTACGGAACGAGGTGGCAGTTGTTTGTATGAGGATACCAATTTTACTCTGTCCTGATCGTTCGGTCTGCATCTTGATTAAAACTGAAATGTTCTCATTTTCGGAAATGTTGCGAAGAGAACTTTTATCTTTGTCAAGCTTGTGCAGAATCACATGGAAATATTTTCAACTACAGCAAAACTGTTTGTATGACGTTTAAAGCTAAGAGTGCAAAAATCACAGTTACCCCATCACTGACAAAAAGCTGGTAAGAATCTAATCTGTTAACCAACACAAATATCTGGGAGCTGTACTAATACTGAGCTCCCAGATGACAAAGACATTCAGAGACAACTGCAATAAAAATATTGTGCAACAAACAAGCTGCGAGCCTCTTCTCCCGATGTTCAAATGCAGTTAAAAATTTACTTTTTCGTTCCTTTTGTACACCCATGTATGCATCACAATTATGGTGGAATTTCAGAAAGTCATTGCATGCAAAGATTGCGTGTGGCCTATAATTTTGGATGCAGAGCTCTATACAGCCTGCTCTGGAGAGCGAGTGTTAGCAGTCATGACTCATCAGCTTCAATGTAACATTCCTACATTTGAGGCATTATGAAGAAAAAATATGCACTTATTTCCCAAAGATGCAGAAGGTCTAATAACGTAATGGTTGCCTGCCTTGATGCAGTCAGATTGTTGCATTCTTCCTTATTCTTTGAACACTGCAACGGTATTTTACTTTGTGACTGAGTGCTCGGACATTGCAGTGTTTATTCGTTTGAGGGTGTGCATGTCACAATGCATTCGTACTTTGCCTGGCTGGGCTTGACCAGTTTCGGATTAGCGTCCCACTCTGCAGTAGTGTTGTACCAAGTGAACAAATAGTGTTAAGAATGCGTCTGTAAAACAGAGGCTCAGCCTCCAACGCCGTTACAAAATGTTCTGTTAAGTAAGTTTCTGTAGCCCGGTGTCAAGCGAAATTTCTGACATGTGCGAAATTTCTGACCTATTATTTTTTGTCAGTTATTTTGCTTCTCAGAGTAAAGGAATAAAGTTTGGCGATTACTTTTTTGATATGTGTTGTGTAAATTGAACTTTTCGGTTAGATGTCAGATACCCACAACAACCTGCAGTACGGGAATAAGTAAAACCAGTGAAAAAATTGGACTTAATCTCAAACTTCAATTATTGTTCTTTTTCTAACTGTAACATAAACCCTAACCCGACGCACTTAGCTAAACACCAAATCCTAAGCCCTAATCATCAGTTTTCTCAGCGTCTGTGATATGTAGAATGTTGCTCTGTGCATGCGCATATGGCGTGAAGTCAGAAATTTCGCTTGACACCGGTGATTCAGCCTCCAACGCTGTTGTAAAACCTTCTGTTTTGTCTGTTTTTATTTAAGCAGCGTTGTGCAGAATGTGTGTCTTGGTACTCTGGACTTCGTGTCTGTGGGCAAAAATCCATTATTATTATATGTGACCGTTTGCGAAAAAGTTGCACCACGGTTGAATAAGCACGATGACGTCATCGAATGAAATTTCGTGAAAATTGCCTCCCCCAAAATGAAGAGCTGGTTGCGCCCCTACTTCCACGTATGTTTAACATCCCTGTTTGTGAACAGTTTGTCTGAGGGAAACACAAGAATGAAGCAACTGTAGTTAACGGCATTTTCCCGTGTTACGGGTAAGTAAAATGATACTTTCTCACAACCAGACACTTTCAAGACGAGTAAAAATGTTAGATTTGATCTTCTGTTCTCCTTTCGACAATGAAGTGATCAACAGAGTGCGGATACTGCTGCTTGCACTCATGGACTGCTATGATAAATTGTTGGGAGCAAAACTACTGCAAATCGTATCGTGGCACTGATTTTGCTAGTACAAAAAGTGCTGACAGGTACGTTCTGCTGCCGTATGAGAGTCATGTGCCGTGATCTGTGGCAAGTCAAATATGTTCCGCATGTGCCCGTTCGAGAGTGGTGAGAAGGGAATCTCGAACTGACTCCCCAAAGTAGATCACACTTGCCAAATCGTAACTGCAGCAGCGTGGTTGCAATCTTTATGTTGTCATCAAAGCTTTTGTATCAAAATCCGGTGGAAGTGAGTTCGAACAATTTCGCTGCGGGTAAAAGTTTACCAGCATTGTGCTGATACCAGAGGTCTTGACGTGAATAATGGCTAGTGTGCTATAATTTCGTGGCGCACTCCTATCTATGAATAGCGGAAAGTGATAGCCCTGTGACGTGACTGTCCTTCACTCCGTGGCCATTAATCCATCCTCATCAGTGGCGAGGTTGATTGTTCGGAAGTTCCTTTACGAACAATACGCTTACTTTTTTCAACACTCATCTATCTTCAATGGTCATTTGCGTGTGTGCTCGAGTACCTCGTGTGCCTTAACATTTTCTCGATGAAGAAATTAGCTTTTTTCTTGAACATAAAACATCATACAACGCGCTTTATAGTTCGACACTCCAGGCTATCGTCAGTTAAAGTGAGAATATGGCTTGCTGATTAAACCAATCGGATCCTACTTTCATCGGAAACTGCGACGAATGGTAGATTGATTGAATGCTCGACACATCAGGATGGAATTGTAATTGAAAACCTGTTTTTATGAAGCAATGTTGCTTGGTTCGGAAGAAACTGGTTTTTATCGCCCCTCATGACGATTGCCAGTGGGCGTTTCCGTGCGTGCATTGTGGTTCTCGTGCAAAAGATATATATTACGTTTTTCTTACTATGGCGTTATTAGACGCGCTAAGCTTTCGGTCAATTTGAGCAGCACAGTGCTGATTGTTCGCTAACTGCTGATCAGCTGCACGCGACAAATTTTGAATTTGTGCGATTGGAAGGAAAATTACCGAGCACTTAATCTCATCTGACGCAACCGGTGCTCATCCAACTTTACCCCAAAGTACCACTTTCACAGGGACAGAGGCTAATGCTCTCATTTATTTATGGGTGTTTCACAGAAGTGTTCGTTTTTGGTAACCTTCGAAGACGCACTATTGCCGCCGACTATAAAGATCGCGAAGCCTGGGATGGGAAACCTGCGACACGTCCCAGGTTTCGTTACCCAATCGCATTAGGCGTGAAGTGAATGGTGGATTTGTGTATTAAAGTATAAAATCATGAGTGCTTTGTTGTTTTTGATCATAGGGCAAAATCAGAATTTTTTGCGGCCCACCCATGATATTCCTCAATTCATGCGGCGCTTGACAGCAAGTAGGTTACCCACGATACTATTTTGTCCTACACCCACCGATACTGTTTGAGTTGCTTTGGGTGGAGCATAGACTGCGCAGTGGCTCGTTATACTTTGTTACATGACGATTAAGTGAACTTGTTAGCTCGCTTTCTAAGTCGCTTAACGCAATTTCTGCTGATTCACCAAACGCCTGAACGGTCAAGTGTGCTTGCGGGAAGTTAGCACGACACGCTCACGCTGTAGTTGCTTGGTTCGTAGGTGAGCTAAGCGGAGCAAGAGTGTTACACAAGTTGCATTGCAGTCGCTTGAACACCAGCTGTTGTTTGGATGAAGCAAACGTGAAACCAACTCACGTCTGCTGCAGTGAAATAGTACAATGTGTTTGTTTTGTCTGAGTTCTACAATCCACATTGCAGTAATAACGACGTTAAACGCTGTGTGGTCTGCAAAACAACAACCCACGAGCCGATTGTATAGGCCTATTGTTGTAAGGTAGACTACTGCTTCACTGTAGTGAGTTATTTTTGTTTCTGAACAATTTACTTAAGTGCTGTCGCAAAAAAGTGTTGTTCGTTTGCCATGTGAAACATAGAAACCTTCAGCCCTACAACGACCAAAAGAAGTGCTTTACTCCAGCTCGCGCCGCTAGCCTACAACAGAACGCACCACACAATCCTGAATCCAGTCGTTCGAAGTCTCCATATGGTTGTGAACACGTAGCTCCAACGTGCTCGATGTGGTTTACAAACGCCGGCGCTGCTGACTCACTTCGAACGTGCTTCATACGACTACGTGAAGGCCTATTGTTTAAAGCGGAACAAAACACGCTTGTTGGTGGCAACGAGAAAATGCACATGTGAAATCACGTCATGGGTTACCGTTCTCGTGCCGGCGAATGTGTTCTCCCACCTATGTTTTGACTTTTAAACGCATTCAGCGCACATTTGTTTCGTTTGCAGGTAAACGGATACTCGAATGAATACTGGGGCTGGGGTGCTGAAGATGACGACATGTATGTCCGAATTCTGCACAGCTGTTTGGGTTTGGAAAGGGCAAACTACGACGTCGCTAGGTTTGTTCTTTTGTTTCCAGTTCAGCTCGAATCGTTTCGCTGTCCGAATAATCTGTTGTCATTTCGATCTTTGATTCAACGGCAACAGCCGTAAACGGTCTTGTTCATTCGGAGCACCGATTCGTGTCGACTGTTTTTAACCCACTTCTGCTTGGTGCAAGCCCACTGCGATTGTAAGAGAGCCGGCCTCATTAAGAAAATGTTTTCCACAGAAGTTTCAGAAGGAGATTTGTGATACGGTACCCCCAGCATTTCTATTCCCCAAGTAGTGCTACAGCTACGATTGTTTTCTGTATAGTTGTTTGTTTTTTCGCCTGTATAAATATTTATCTGGATTTGTGTAAAAAGTCTCAGACAGCACCTCACGTGGCTCCAGGCATCAGTTAGCTTGTGTTTGACTAAGTTGAAAGTTGCCTCTGTGTGGAATATATGCCTACTGTTACGCAATCTGACCATTATGTGGTTGTGAACATTAAGCGACCAGTCCACGAACTTGCAACCTGCTTTTTAACGATGGCCTTCCTAAACTTATCCCTGAACCACAAATCTCTGTGTTGCACAACCACACAGTATTTCTTTTTTTCAACAGCTGTACAATGGAACTGATTCCGATTAGACACATAGTAAAATCCTATTCTCAACTGTTGTAAAATTTTAAAAACGAAACTGACGTTTCGGTCATCTAACGGTAGGATTTACAACTTACCTCTTCATTGTCGTTATCACTGTTAACTACGTCATGTAATCACGCGCGTTCGGGGAGTTCTGTTGTTGTTACCATTCGCCCTGATGGAAGGCTGCTGCTAGTTGGCTGAAACGTCGGTGTCGTTTTTAAAATTTTACAACAGTTGAGCAAAAAATTTCATTATTGTTATCCTATTGCCCGGTTCCGCAAAATAGGAGTATGGACACATAACATTGAAAATATTGCCGTGTGGTATATTTTTATACCATTATCACAGTGTTCGTGGGTCATGCTCATGCAAAGCTTGTTTTGAACCACAGTAACAGTACTTTTGCATTAATTGCTTGGTGTTGTTGGAAGTCGCGATCGCAAGTAAAATTCGCAAAATTGCGAGGCGTCGTGGTTATAATTGTTAGATTTTTGGGGTGTTTTTGGTAAAATGGTAAATTCGCTTACCTTCAGTGATTTTGCTGCTCCCTTGTATGTTGAACAGCGAAGTTACAGGTTCCGCAGGTTCTCGTACAGCGTTCGGCCAGATATGTTGGCAAGTGTTTGTGCAAGTGTATTTCCCATCTTCGCGTTCCGTTTGGCTGTCCAGGGCTGGGTTAGACCAGGAAACCTTGGTTAGACGCGCGTAAAGATTTCGTTGTCGGAGAGTGTTTGGGCATGCGATATAAAATCTCTTCAGCAGCTACATTGCTTTGTTGCATTTACAGAGCCTATTCGATCGCTCTCGATGCTATGCTTCTGTGACAGATATGCCTTTCATTTCCTGGACTCATTAGAATTTCAGTACGTTTTGTGTCCAAGTTGACTCGGTTGTGAAGTTCACGTCAAAAAGTTATGACTTTGACCAACATGCGAAAAATACGATGACTTTGACCAACATGCGAAAAATACGAAGTTCCGCTTTGCACATATGCCGTCTGTTGCTCATATCGTAAAGTTGCAGAATACGTTCGTAAAACCAGCGAACCCAGTAGTCAAATGCATTCGAGCTAAACAGCACGTTTGACCCAACTGGTAAAAAGGGTTCATATGAAGGAGTTTCCTCGTGTGCACGAAACAAAGACGTTTATATATGATTTTTAATTTGCCGGGGTGAAACAGAAGATCATGATATGAAGAGTTTTAAACACACATTAATCTGCTGCTGTGCCATTCAATAAAAGGGACTGTTTCAAATTATGTATTCGTACGTGTACGAACTACGTTTTTGTGCAAGTAATTAATGCGCTGGGCTTCCAGTCTGACCGGGAAGTGTGTGCTTCGTGTAGGCAGGCAGTGCGTAAAACATTGACAGCACAACTCTGTTGAATGACGTGAACAATGTGCAATACTACTGGCTATGCAGAGCGAATGATTTAATGCGTGACTCAGACCGCTATCTCGACATGAAGCACGTCACGTGATTGCCAGCAACTGGAAAGCCCCTTGACATTCCATTCGAATGAAGCGCACAGCGCATCTCATCTGACAAGACTGCCTACGCTGTAGTTGGAGCTTCTCCAAGCAACATCGCGTATTTGTCACCGACCTTATTTTCAATGAAGATTACGGCCGAGTGCTCTCGTGAATTGCAGTGGCAAATGTTCCCGTCATTAGCGGCGATCATTTCCTGTCAATTACTCGCCGCTCAGTTGCTTGCAAGATAGACTAGGTCAGTGGTTCTCAAACCTTCATGAGCCGAGACGCCCTTCTAGGTTTAACTGGTGAATACTTAACATATCGTGACACTTGAGTTTTGCAATATCACGGCAAAGAAGGTCTCTGCTCGTAGCCCCCAAGGGGGGCCGAGGGCTCCGTTTGAGAAACCCTGGACTACCTACTGATAAAATGTTGATTTCGCTTGCTGGCAACGAATCTAGCGCTGCAGTGACTGTGTTAAAACACTTCGTGACAAACAATCAAAAAAAACTTGGTGGAACGTCTGGATGTTTTCTATTTTTATTGAGTCATCGAGCTGCAAGACCCGTAATTGTTATGAATTTTCCTACTCTTTCAGCAGTTGAGCTTACTCACTTAGAATTCTACAAACAGCCAGACATCTGTCTGCCGCTTTAAGACTATGTAGGTCAAGATATTTTAAGGTTTTTCGGTGGTTTTATATTGTTTAAGTGGCTTGCTAGTCCCAAGACTTCGGGGATGAGTCTGTACCACTGTTCGTATATAAAGAGCGTTTGTAATTGCTTAGCCGCACCACTTCACAAACCGCTGTTGTATGTTGCTATAGCTTCGTGGCGTTCGTCCTGTGAATAAGTAGCTCGCAGCATGATAGGGATTGCTTGTGCTGCCAACAGTCATTCCAACCCTGAGGTAAAGTACGGGATGAGCATATGGAGCAGTTGTTTTGGGTGGAAGGCGTTTTGAAGAATTTGCAGCAAATTATCAGATTCTGTGCTCAGAATGCACTCAGAAACGAATGTTTGGTCTTTGAACAACTTGCGGTTTTGAGTTCGGCCAGCCTTTTACAACTGGCCACTGCTGCTCACTTGCACATTGGTTCCATCCGGCAAACCTCGTTTTTGGAACCTGATGCGGAGGTGTATCGCGCACGTCTAACTACCGGCGTGGAGCCTGATCGATGTTAGCTGGCATTCGACCGTAATTGTTCCCTCTGTTGAATTCCCCGGCGTCCGGCTGTTAACAGGCTCACTCCATGCCGTGATTCCAGCATGCGGCAATCATTGAATAGCACCATTTCGCAGTTGCCTTGTCCCCGTGGTGGGACATATCTCTCCGTCTCCGGGCCTAGGTGTGCTAACCACCTGAAGTCTTTTGTGCTTCGTGTAACACTTATCAACAGTAGCTTATACGTTGGAGATGTTTTTTTTCTCGCTAGAATACATCAGTGATGTGCACCTACTTGCCACCCCACAGTTACTTCCTTTGCCACGCAGCACTAGAGTAGTTACCGTTCTGTTTCCTGTCCTGGAGCGCCAGTCGCAAGCTTAGCGAGCAAGCCAGAGTT
>Ga0210059_1005477_pt1 | contig 20438 bp, 10 predicted proteins | sample Ectturendosymbi2_FD_188042 | JGI IMG/M metagenome (GOLD analysis project Ga0210059, IMG submission 188042) | Ecteinascidia turbinata endosymbiont from Florida, USA - Sample 2 (SPAdes) (version 2) | ecosystem: Host-associated > Tunicates > Ascidians > Unclassified | place: Key West, Florida...
GAAGGCGCTGGTCAGCAGCGGTTCCCGGCTCACAGCACTTGTGCAAGCGGTGGACGTACACAGGCAGGACATGCCGCGCATCGCTTGCATGTAAGATTAAGCTCTTTATTTATGTCGGCCGAACGACACGTAAGTGACTTGCCTTCTAAACGCCCTGCGCCAAGCCCAGTTCTTACAGCGGTCGACCACCGTCAGGATGACGAGTCTATCTCCTCAGGTGGCACTGCGCGACGAGCCGTTTCTGTTTCATAAATTCTTTAGGCATTTGTGACGTAACCATCTGGTGACGATTTTGCATTCTCTTCGGCACTTTTGCTTGTGTATTGGACGTCGTGAAAAGCCTGGAGCGTTTTAATTATATCTTACCAGCAGGCGCTTGCAGTCAGGCAGGAATAATATTGACGAGATACGATAAACTACCGTTCCGCTCCAGTGGCTGTCACAACCGAGCACTAAGTCGATGTTTAAAAATCCACAAGGTGACAGCAATATTGAAACCTTGTTGATCTAATACGTGGTCGTTTATTTTACTGACAACAATCTTCGACCAAACTTGCAAAACTTTGCCTGTATCCTAAAATCTTTAACCAACGCCTGCAGAACTTCTGAATATAGCCGGTATTCAAAGCACTGCAGACTGACAACGTCGGCAAAAAATCAATTAATGATTATAATCTATGTCCTCTTTGACTTCAGAGCAGAGGAGCGTGGCAGCGCTTACAGCGTGCCGAATATTTTGTAAATCAATTTGTTGCACGTTTCACAGAATACAGAACTTCAGCATTTTATGGATGTCATAAAACAGACAACTGCAAAATATAGCTGAAATTCACCACGATGTCAAATACACCAAATAAAATATTCGCACCAAGAACTTTCAAAATATATCCATTTTTCGCATCTTGGTATTGAAATCTACCAGTGGGCAACAATGGCATCCATTGAGAACAACGTCATTTTTTGATCAATATACAAAAAAGCTCGATATTGAATATCAGTTGCTATGTGCAGATGTACAAACGTAAGTAGCAGATGCTTATGATGATCTGAAAAGCACCTTCAATTACTTTCATGAAAACTAAGGCAGGAGACTGGAAACTAATCACAAGTGAACGCAAAACAGGCATCAGAGGTCCTTGCATGACACGTTCAAACGATAAACTGTAGCAAAACAGCCATTTAATCTTGCCGGTTGGCCAGTTGATATGATTCGGTGCTTAAAACTAGTAAATTGCTGATAAAGTTTAATCCAGAGTTTGTGACAGATTTTTTCGTACTTATCCGGGATGCGAACTTAATTGTGGTCGTACTTAAATGGGAGTTAGCTGTAGTTGAAGCTACGTGTGGGGTTACATAATGTGCATTCACAACAAACACTATTTTCACTTTTGCTTTGCAACTTAGCTCCTTTAATTGTAGGCAGAGGAGATTGCCGTGAAGTTTTGATTCTTATCACTTCGTAAGGCAGTGATCGTTGTAAAAGGTAGTGAGCGTTCGAAAGGTAGTGATCCTTACTTCGAAAAGTAGTGATCGTTGTCATACTGCAAAAGGTTTCGCTACGATGTTTTATTAACGTATGCCATATAACAGCAGAAAATAGAAATGGCAGAAAGTTTGAATGTAAGCTGAGTATCGATCCAATGTGTCTAGCAGATGCGCTTTTAGTGCCTAATTTTTCGCACACATCTCTCTACCGCGTAAGTGTGCAGTTTGTTTTTTAAAATTGAAACACGTTGACGTCTCCGAAGGAAAGATTCTCAAATTACGGAAGGAATGTAAAGCAAATGTTGTTCAAGACAGCCCGCGCAAATGCACTTAGGGTGTTCCCAAAAAGCAGGAAAGTCTAGCAAGCTTTGCGCACCTTTGCTCTTACGCCCTAAACATCTGTAAGTGTAAAGAAAAGCAATGCTATTGCGGCATGTCATTTATCTGCCTACAGTATAAGTGCGAATGAATGACGCAGTGTGAGACTTGTTCGGAATGGTTCAGCCCAATTTGTGTGATTTCTCGTGAAGACACAGCTGCTTGTTTGCAAAGGTGTGATTTGAAGGTGGCACACTTAGTTGGTGAAAAAATGAATCTTGCGCTAAATGACGACGCTGTGGTTTCCAGATTTTCCGTGCTTGACCCCGTCAGAAGTTCAGCTGTACTTTCTTACAATGCTTTTTCGCTACAACCAAGCGAATCGGATGACAACATTGTCATTCCTGACTGCTATGAGTATAAAACGGAGAAAAACAGCCAATGTAGTAAGAAACAAACAAGAAGCAAGAACAACAATAAACGAAGTTGGCCCAAAACAACAAGCAGTTGCTTGCTTAAAGTAAAAAGATTTGTCCCCAGCAAAAATTGTGGGCTGGCTACGCCACTGATCGTGCATGCATGCTTTACGGCAGGCATGCAAAAATTTTGCAAATGCAAAGTTGTGTATTTAAGGCGCGTTTCATTTCGTGTCAGAGATATATGTAAGCCTCCTTTAAAGTCAATGGTCGTAGGTTACATCACTAATTTTGCTGCAAAATCCACCGCGTATTATATTCAAGGCTTAGTCACCAGTCGAAATATTACAAGTGCACACGAACATCGTCAAAAAATAAAAGTAGCCCGCGTCACGAGTGCTTTCAAGACTTTTGTCTGGAAAATGCTGACGAAAGTTGACAAGGAGTTTAAAAAGGGCTTGACCAAAGAAGGAACACATTTTCACTTCCCACACGAATTCCCTACTTCAAGGTTCGGGAACCTGTGGCTCGCCAGCCAGATGTGGTTCTTTTGATGACGGCATCTGGCTCGCTTGATGTTTTCTTAACACGATTGTTTCAAATGAAATTTCAATTTCAGACAGTTCTGCTGGCTCCACACCAAGACCGGACCAAGCAAGGTCGGAGATGCAGCTACTCCGCCTAGGCCTTAGACGACATCTGGGTCGCTTTCCCGTGGGTTTAGTCAGCAGGGCTTGCCTCACCATTCTTTCGTTCGGCATTCTGGACACATGGCCGAACTAAAATAGTTGTGTTCTCTCATCAATTAGGAGAAGTGGTTCGACATTCCTGGCTCTGCGAATTTCACAGCTACGCACTTTGTCGCGAAGTGTCACACCAGGGGCCTAATGAGGGGGGCACAATGCCCCGGGTACCGAATCACTGGGGGGTGCCGAAAAGTCGCAACAATATCGTACGTTTTTTCGTCAATGCAATACATTTACTCCCAAAATACCTTAGGTTGAAATATGGAGGCGCCAAACTTTGTTTCTTGCCCCGGGCACAATCTAACCCCTGTACGCCCCTTTGTCACACGGTGGACTTTACTCAAAAATCCCATATTTGGTGCTTACACTGAGTTAATATTCTTTCGGTCATTACCCAAGATTCATGACCATAAGTAAGGATCGGAACAAAGATCGATTTGAAAACTGATAGCGTTGCGGTGTTTGCAAGCTCCCATTCTGTGGCCACAGAGCGATAAAGTTCACGCAGAACTGCGTTAGCTTTACCAATCCGTGTATCAATCTCCTGGCGCTCCGCTTTCCGTCACACGTAAATACCACCCTAGGTACTTGAACTCCTCCACCAGCTGCAGTGTATTGTTGCTCACTTGCCGCATACACTGCCTTGGGTTTGCAGAGAGACATTATACCTCGGTATTTTTAGTGTTGATTTTCATTCCGGCTCGGTCGCACGCAGCAGAAACCGAGCGAGTGCATGCTGGAGACTGTTGAGAAGATGCTAGCAGTACCAAATCGTCTCCAAAAAGTAAATGTTTGATCATGCAGCTGCCGACTGTGACACCCTCGTCGACTCGGCTGTGACTGTCTGACCAATTCATGTAGACTAGTGGTTCTCAAACGTGGTTCTAAGGGCCACATTCGGCTCGTAAGTATCCTTTGTGCGGCCCTCAGCTGTCTTTCAATAAAACGTCTAATATTTTATGTAACAGACTTCGTTCTGCTGTAAAATAAAGCGTGTAAATTGAATTGTATTAAAAAATTTTAATGAAACTCTCCAACAAAACCGTAGGTCTTGATTTGGCTCCCTTCCGCGAAAAGGCTGAGAATCACTGACATAGACTTTGAAAAGGAGCGGTGACAGCACACACCCTTGTCAGAGTCCAACCCCAACGATGAACGGTCGTGATTTAACTCTCCCTGCACGGACGCAAACGTCTGAGCAGGAACACAGTGACTTGACGGCCAGTAACATGCGACCATCAACACCGTGCTCACGCAACACTCCCCGTAGCCTTTCACAAGGAACCTGGTGGTATACTTTCTCGAGTTCGACAAAGCATGTGAAGACGTCTTTAGCATACTCTCAAGATTTCTGAAAATTTTGCTGGAGAGTGAAATATGGTCTGTAGTTCTGCGGCCGGGACGAAAACCGCATTGGGTATTATTCATTTTTGATTCAATTATATCGCGGCATCTATTTTCAAGGCACGTGGCAACGAAATGTTTAATTATTTGAAAATTCCCAAAATGCATCGCGGGCCGCACAAAAGGCCCTCGCGGGCCGCGTGTTTGAGACCCCTGCCCTAGAGGAAAAACGGGCACACTTTGCAAAATTGGGAGCACAGTATGCCTGCCCCTACAACAATTTCGTTGCATGTCATTTGGATATCGCCCTTTGTTCTTTTGCGGAAGAAAGCAACAATTGTTCGCTTCTTTCCACATTATCGATTGGAAGCCAATCAACGTGAGCGATGACTTCGTGTGCAAGTTGGCCTTGTTCATTTGCTAAAAGTTCTCAAATCTGCGGCGTGTGAATACTCAAAAAATCAAACTTGTTAACATTTCGATCAGGCTTAAAATGGAAGCTTTAAGTCAAGCATATTTGGACAATATGAACTACTGAAATTGAAAAGACGTGGAACTATCTTTTGCGAAGAACGTATGTGCAGTTTGCGCAGAATTAAAGAAATAGTTTTTTAATTTCTTTAAAAAGACATATTTTGATTACAAAACAACATCCCAATCAATCATTCTTCCAAGCGTGATATTTGAGGATATTACAATTTGAAAAGCATAAAAAGCATTCTCACAATTAAATGGTTTCGGTAGAATAATAATAAATAGAAAAAAATGTATAGCCTTCAAAAGAAGAGTGTGATATCCAGTGTTTCTAAGGCGCTTTGAGGGACCGAAACGGTCTCTCAAATTTTTCCAACCGTCTCTCAGAACATACATCTACCCCAGAAACTGTGTATTTAAGCCTAATACAGGCGGACAGCGCCTAGCAGTGAGTTTTTCAGCCTGGTGCATCTGTTTTCATGACGTTACTTCCTGCTTCAGTGCGTGTGGTGAAAGAAATTTGATTTCGAGTTGAATATGTTTCAACTTCTACGCCACAACGTAAGCTTGTAAAAATCAGGAGAAATGTGCTGTAGGAAATCCAAAAATTAGACACTGACTGGCCATTAGGTTAGCCCAAGTCCAGTTAGTTTAGGCTAGATTAGTCAGCATGAGTTTCTAGACCTAATTTGTTGAAACAGGTTTTCCAGTCTTTCATGTAAACTTGCAACTTCCTTCACTAACCGTCAGTGTAAGTGGTAGTTTAGCTGTTACTTTATTGCTTCAGGGATTAAAGTTCAAGTCATGCAACCGTATGTGCTAGCAGCCAGGCGCGTAGCCGAAGATTTTTATTGGGGGGGCAAACAACAACCAAGTCTCAACATGTGAATATTTAATCCCCCGTGTTTTCAAAGCATCATCAATGAAGGTGAATTTTTCTGATCCTTTTTTTCTGAATAATTATGTTCAGGTTTAAGTTGGCAAATGAAAGTCTATCTTCATTGAATTGACAAGTTTTTCAAGTTTGTTTTTAGTGAAGTTCCAAGCTTCCACTTTGGATCAAAGTCACCATTTTCTCGTAAAACTTTCTTGCAAAAGCGCTTGTGAAAATCTCGCTGCTGTAGTACAAGATCTGCAGTATGCCTTATACAGCCACTTTTGCAGTTGAGCAAGAAGTCATCGTGGCGGCCATTTCGATTGCGTTTTTTTATATTTGCACACCTGCTGATGTATACCAACACACGTTTAGTCGAAGCCGAGTAGTGACGTTGCTTTTAAGACGACTCCCGAAATTGGTCTACTAAACTTGCGCGCATATAAGACGTGGATCTTATCCAACTCTTGAGCGACTGGTTGATGTATGCAGGTGAAAACGTAAAGGCTAGAGGCCCTCAACGCCTTTGAAAAATGTTTGGATTTTATTTCATTAAACACTTGGACATGCGGAAGTTACACATGTCCTCTAAACAAACGTGCATATGTTTGACGTTTGACCCACTCAGTCTACACAAAGTGTGAAAATGGTTGTGGTTTTGTGAAAACGAAGCCACAATCGATTTTATCACCACGGGTCTGCAGTGAAGTTAAGAAATACTTGTCGCCGCAGCTTAACACATCGGTTGGTTAGTTGATATAGCCCAGTGGTTCCGAAAGTATGCGTCGAAACCCGAACAAGGGTCGCGAAGGGCCAAAAAATGAGTCGCGCTGAGGTGATCCAAACCGGGGTTGGGTGTTTTCAAAGTTACAACTGATTGTCTGTGGGTAGCTTAGGTACTTGAGAAAAGAGTAGATTGCTGGCATTAAGAACGAGCTAAGCAATTTACTGTCAAAATCTCTCATACAACCATTATATTTTCATAAGTTTTTTCAGGCTTAGGTCGTTGTTTGAGGCGTTTTCACCAAACTCAGATTTGGGTCGTGCTCAAAAAGTTTGAGAACTGGTGATCTAGCCATTCCAGAGTAGGCAGTTTAAGTCTTTTTCAAATCCATGAGTTTTGAAATAACGAAATCACATCCACTGGTAAAAAATTCAAGTTTTTTCATTTTTGTCACATGCGCTTTATCGATGAAACAGATTGCAAGGTATCTGAAAGTTATAGGTGTGTCAATGCCAGTGGCGTAACTGACGGGGGTTAAGGTGTGCGTGCCGCCCCCCCTGGCAGGCTAAATGCACAAAATGGGCCCCCGTGTTAGCTTGTATTTCGCTATTTAGTATTCATTTGATTTTTATTAGGTTTATGTTTTTAGCGTTTATCAAAAAATCTTCTGCTTGTTTTCCGGTGATTTCAGTTGTTAGTACAGACGACACAGGGGGGGGGCAAAAATCAGTGCGTTTGTGGGCCTAGCCCCCTAAACAAAGTTTCAACACCCAAATTGAAATGTGGACTAGAAATCAGTGTGTTTTTTATCAATGTGTATTCTGCTTTGTCCTGTAATTTGTAGTCAAAGTGGTACCTGCTGCTGTTACCTAGAATAATATCGCCTTATCAATTTTGGTACATTTGTGGGGTAATAAACCTATTTGAGGCTTGAGCAGTGCTCTCACTTTCATAGGGTTTCTTCGCTAAATTGGAACTTTTGACCCTGTTTAAGGATCTTTTAGGGATTTCCGGAAAAGTTTGAAAATGTGCAAAAATGAATCATTTCAGTTTATTTTGCAAATCATATTTGGTTCAGTTTTTAAAATGTTTGGTTGTTTGGTTCAATTTAACAAATTTTAACACACTATTGCGCTCCGATTTTATGTTGCATCACCACAGATTTACGGATTTTTTAGGTAAAACAGGGAGTTTGTGGCACTGTTCCAGGGATTTTTGGAGTTGCAGTTGTGAGAGCCCTGCGCTTGAGCGTAAAGCGTCACCATTCATGGCTTGGAGTGATGAACGTGAAGCTAGCCTATATGCGTAGTTGTATACGTCCAGAAGTCAGAGTTACACCTAACCAATGTATTTTGTGTAGTGATGTGAATAAATGTTTTATGGCTAACGCAAGCAGTCTCGTCGTATTTTGTACTGGATAGAAGCAAGATACCTTCAAGTGCTTAAGACCAAAGTTACACATTTGCGCAGCCTACTGTTCAGACAGCAAGAGGGAGTTAATGGTGTAGTTAGAAGAGTTTATTTAGCAATCACTGCTAAGCTTGTCCCAACCGAGTCGGGCAGTAGTGGTTTATGGATGTTAACCATGTTGCGTCCACGGAGGCCCCCTTGGTCCATATTTGTCAACATTTATAGCCTATTTGAGATACAAAATGTTATTAATCTAAACATCTGCCATGCACCAGGAGATTAACAAGTCTAAACATCAGAAAGGTTCAAGTCTAAACATCAGAAAGGTTTATTTTTTTCTTCTGTGTTAGTCTTTGGGTGCCAATGAGCTCTTCAGGCCTTGGCCTGCCTTCATTGGCTGTTTGTCAATAAATTCAAATTCAAATAAAAAGCTACAATCATCAAATTATCAAAGGTTTATGCATGCGTATTTCGGCCAGTTAAAACACGATACTCATGCTTTTCTAGCAAAATCCACTTAAGCCAGGGTTTCTTAACCTGGGGTGCTGAAATCAATTTCAGGGGGTTCTGGGGAAGGTCATATATGTGGCGGTGAAATGAGTTTCTCCATGAGCTTTCATTTATTTTTTTATTGTTTTTGTCAATGATATTGCCATAATTGCTGTTTTTGTTTGGGAGAATGAACCAAGCATATGATCAAGATGTACTGCACTTGTCTTTACTTTATCCTTATAGTAACCAGGTGTTAGCCAATGGTAGGGGTTGGTGGACTGCTTATGCGTGACCAAAATGGGTGCTGAGGTAGAAAAAGGTTAAGAAACGCTGACTTAAGCGCTGATGAAAGTAAACGTTCATCGCGGCGCATTGCTTTGATCGGCCTCAAGTTTGTTCCTGCGGTAATAGTGTTTTCATAACTGAACGATAGGCTAGATTCTGATTTCCTGCAAATTTTTCTTAAAGTTTACATTTTATTAAAACATCTCTAAATAATCGTCGTTAAGCAAATGACAATGAAAGACCCAATTCCTTTTGTTAAGCTTTATTCTCAAGACACGTCTTGATAACGTTTATCCTAACCTATTTATTGCACTTCGGATTACGCTAAACTGACCCGATACTATTGCCAGCGCTGAAAGAAGTTTCAGCAAATTGAAGCTAATCAAACAGGTCTCATATGACTGGTTGGAGGCTATCCTCATTAGCCATGTCGTCAATCGAAACTTCATGTGCGTGACCTCTAGATTTGGATGATGTCATAAAGGCTTTTGCATGCCAAAAGACTCGCTCCAAGCCGTTTTGATAATACTATAACGTGACAACGTTTATGACATTTTCATGGTTATTGTTATATTTTCATGTGTGCTACTGTGCCACTATACAGTGATTTCTTTTGTTTTTCTGTATGACTACGGTTTGCCAGTTGAGTTAGTAGCCTGCATTTTGGTCGGGGGCAGAGTTGGGCTACTACGGAACTGTTCATATCTACTTGTAATTGTTTGGTGTGCAGCTCCACATTTAGATAAATTTTTTGGCATTGTTCGCTCAGTAGTCGCTAAATGAATATGGTTTTATCACTGATGCGGAGAGATCAATGGTCTGCTAAAAAAATTAGGTTTTGGACTGACCACATTTATTTTGTTGTTTGGTCAGGCTGCGCCCTTAATCTACGCCTATGCCCTATTAATATGTCAAGCATTTGGTGCGTAGAAGAAAGTGGAATTAATTTAGGAGTTAATTACCAAGATCCAGACCTGTGGTGAGTCTTACAACAAATCATAAGCCTACCTTACCCAGTCAAAGTCATTGATGGGTATCAGGCGCGCAAGCAGGGGGGGCATTTGGGGTATTTCCCCCGTAATTTTCAAAACATTGCATAGCAATTTTGACATTTGTAGAAACTTTGAAAGAATAGAGATGAAATTTTATATTCTAATCATTTTTAAGAAAACTTATTTGAATTTTTCTTTGTCTTGCTCGTTAATTATCTCCTTACAAGATTTATCTTGAGCCAGGTTATCTGATCGAAAATTTTATAAATGATTGGTATTCAACCACAAATATGCTGGAAGTGCCAACTTGGGAGATAGTTTGAAATGTTAGTATTTTTAAAGCATTTTTTGTCTATTTGTTCGTGTACTATTTTGTCGTAGACTGACCTCAATTTTCCCTCATGAAATTTTATAACATTAGGGTATTGTTGAACCGTGCAAATTGCTGGAACTTTCAAATTGATAAGAGAAATCTTTTCATAGCAGTTAGTGCCTCACCAAACCGCTGGTTCTTCTATACAACCTTTTGATTATTATTTTTGTTAGGGGCAAAGCGGATCACCATTATTAACATAGTGGATTTCTTAAAAAAGCGTTGTTTAGCTACTTTTTCGCTTCGAAACCTGATAGTTTTTAACTAAATTTAGGTTGAGGACTGTTTCACGTTTTAGTGTCCTTCTGGGTTGATCCCAGTACCACGCCCTGGAGGGCCGGTAGCCCAGTGGTAGAGTGCCCGCCTCTCAATTGTAAAGAGTGAGTGGTGGATCCACGGCCACTGAGTGAATCGCCGTAGCGCTTCTTGGGCAAGAGCGTTCACCTTAACTTCCCCGGTAAGAAGCGTAATTTAGGCGTTGGCCTACCCCTAATTGCCGTCACCAAAATTGTAAAAAAACATTTCTTGGCGCATCTTATGCTGTTTTTTAATATTCAGCAGGATATTTCCAATGAGTGCCATAAGCTATAGCCTAGTCAATAAAACCCTGCTCAGGAATCGTGGGTGGTCCACTACCCAGGGTCTTGTTTTTTTGTTGATTTCATATACTTAGTCTTAGAAACCTGTGCTTCCGTAACTTTTCCAGATTTTCAGAGAAAAATGGAATAGCGCCAGAGTTATTTTACAAAAATGTCCCTGAAAGCCTATATATAGGATGAATGGGTACTATACTAGCCAGGGTTACCTAATGTGTAGCAAATTTTGGTCACCTCACTAAGTAAACATTTCAATGCAATTTTAAGAGCAAAACCTGTTTGGCCAGATATTACCACCAATACCTTATATGTGAAGAGTCTTCCAACACCATGACTTGATCAGAAATAAACGTATCTAACACGTGCATGACGTTTTCTACGCACAAACAAAATATCTCCTCTAAACAATCCTTTTTTGGTGGTACCCTGCATAAAATTTGTATGATATGTACGTCTCGCTGGGCAGATACAATTTTGTTGCGAAAGTGATTAACAATGGACATATGAATGTAAAAAATAGTTTGGTCTGGAAATAATGGATGTCACGTGTCCCAAGAAGATGTATGCAAATCATTGGTAGAATTATACCCTACTTTTACTGACGCGTACAGTAAAATAGGAATTCCTGGGCAGGGTTTTTCAACATTAAAATTTGGCGATTGAAGTGAAGAACTCTACAAAGGTAACGTTACTGAGTTTCAATGCAACTGTTGTTTTTCTGCATGACGTAATGGTGTCGGAAAATGACGTTCATGAAGAGGGATAGTGCAGTTGGTGTACTTGCGTGGGTAACTTTGAGTTCAGGTTATATCGGTTTGAACTGCAAGTGAGTGAATCAGAGACAGCTGATAGGCAGTGTGAGTTTCGTAAAAGTCTCCTTCGTTAAACAATATACTTGACATTAGCAGTCATAGAAAAATTCGTTTCAACAAGAAAAGCTTAGAAAAGTTGTTTTTCTCATTTTGATGAATTTGTGGCAAGGTGTTTGGCTGAAAATCTAACGCAAGGGCAAACGATATGTTTAGATATGATGTGGAGGTGGTGAGGGATTTTATTAAAGGGGCGTTGAGCGAAACAGTTATACAACTTGGCAATGGCTGTACTGAATAAAGTTGTTCAACACAACTGCAGTCGAACGTAAGACGTTGTAATCACTGCTAAGTATTAAAAAGGCTTTTGTCTTACCTGGCATGGTTTGGAAATAAAGTTTTCGAAATAGACGTTTGTTGGTAACCCGTTCCGTCGCCACAGGGTCTTTGGTGGGCTTATCAGCCCCCAAAAAAGCCCTAAGCCTCCCCAAATTGAACCGTGAAGCACCACAAAACAGTGGATTTTTTGTCAAATTTTGTGATGTCATGCCCCCCCTGCACAAACCTGAAGTCCCTCTAATTGAAGACTCTCTGGCGATGGTTCTGCTGGTAACGAACAAAGGCAAGGAATAACACTCTCATGTGTAATTGGAGGAAGTCCAACATCTAGACCAGGGGTGAACAACCTTTTGCTATTGCCTGCTGCATTACTTTTATTTATATGTAGTACGGCCGCCAATGTGTTCGAGTTATATTTATGAGATACGTTTAATTAAACCGTAGGTTATATCCGGTATATGTCATTTACTTGTGTCTAAAAATATAATAAGATGTCAGACATTTCCAGATTGTTACACATCGTGTCGACTGATTTTCTTGCCTTGCGTTTGTTTTGCTTCAATGTACGCCAGCACGGCCGCCAAATCTTATATTTTAAATTACATGTGGACGGCTGCAAATTTCGTTATCAAAGGCCGCATGCGCCCGTACAGCCGCAGGTTGTGCACCGTTAATCTAGACTAAGTGTGCAGGCAGGGGAGGATCCAGCCAGTAAGTTCAGGAGGGGCAATTTCAGCAGTATTTCGTAGTCAAGTCTCATTACGGGTTCACTGCTGTAAGATATACGAAGTAAACTTCACAACACTGCTGCGACAACACAATGGGCGGCAAAATGACCTTATATCACGAATGCTGTTTTGCGAATTGTACAAAATCGTGGTCGGTTAAGTTACTTTCGCAGGTTTTAGGGGGGGCGATCGCCCCAATCGACATCCCCTGGATCCGTTCCTGTGTGCAGGTCACAATGAAGGCTGCAAGTTAAACGTTTCCCAACCAGAACCAGTTTTAAGCCTATTTGACCTCTTTTATCAAAATGGATCCCAGCACCTTCAGAGGACCCCCGCAAGTGCCGACAGAGTTAACGTTTGAAGCCTTGTATATATTCTAAGAAGAACTAAAACGTGAAGTGAACAGTGAAACCTCCTTTGCATCACTGAGATTATATTATCAGATTTGTTATTATAGCCTGCTATATGCAGTATATATACTTTTTTAGGTGAAAGATTACCGCACGAAATATTTACATACATAAATGTTTACATCCAGTGGCGTACGAGGCGGGGGCTTGAAAAATCCCGGGCAAACTCTGTTTTCAGGGCAAGCTCAAGTTGCTCAAAAATCCTGAAAGATAAAAAATATTTCAATGCAGTGAAAAATTTGAGGGCAAATTCTGTTTTTCAAGGCAAGCGCAGGTTGTTCAAAATTCTGAATGATAAAAAATATATATTCAATACAGTGAATTCAGGGCACATTCTATTTTTCAGGGCAAGCACAAGTTACTCAAACACCCTGAATGTAAAAACAACTATTTTCAATACAGTGAAAATTTTCAGGGAAAACTTTGTTTTCAGGGCAAGCGCAAGTTGCTCAAAAGTCCTGAAAGATAAAAAATATTTCCACAAAGTGAAAAGTTTCAGGGCAACTCTGCTTTTCAGGGAAAGAAAGTTGTTTTAAAATCTGAATGATGAAAAATCAGTGACGAGCAGTCAGGGGAGGCAAGGAAGGAAGTTCCTCCCCTACCATAATCATGAAATGTGCAAAACGAATTAGGGATCCAAAATAACAAACTGAATACAAATTTATCCTTTCATGTTGAAAAGGTGCAATTATTGTATGATTCTAACCATTTTCATAGTCAGTACATCTTAATTTGCGTATTTTTTCTTCAATTCAGGGGAAAGCCATGAAGGGAGGCAGCGACTGCTTGCGTTCCTCTCACCGGGTGGCTTTCGCACTGAGCAGTTTGTCACTAACTGTGGTGGTGAGCGCTTGCCATATGATTACCTTTATGTCAGCTCTGTAACCTTCATGTCAGAAACAGTGTAATGTTTGTGTACACTTTTACTGTATGTACTCCTTCTACTATATGCTCTCGCATTCCATAGACTGGCACTTACTTCACGTTGTGCATAACATACTGAATATGCAGTGTTCTGCCGCATCAGTAGCTGGTCAGACATGCAGCTACAGTGGCAAAGCGGCGAAGGGAGGCAGCCAATATCGCTGCCTCAATGAAAACGTTCGATTGTTACGACATAGTTAGGCAATTCTCTTCTACTGATATGGCATCATGGCGTGACCGACAAGTCGCGTTGCGTAAAATTGCTATGAAAATGTGTGGACTACAACAGGATTTTGTGACATGAAAAATCTACCAAGAAGCCTCAGCAGACATGCCAGGTCAAAAAATAACATTCAAAACAAAATTGCTTTAAAAACTTTTGGTAGCGCAATGATATACTTTAACTTTGAACGGACAGTGGAGACTAAATATCAGCGTTCACAATGCTAAGGTAAGGGAAAACCGAGAGATTTTGAAAGACCTCATTAATGTAAATTTCTTCCCAGTCAAACAGCAATTAGCATTTTGTAGTAACGATGAGAGTTCGATTTCCTCTAATCGTGGCAACTATATGGAGCTTTTACATACTCTTGCTGCGAAAGATGAAAGATTAGCTAGACATATGGAGACATCTGCTGTGTTTTCTGACTTCTCAAACATAATTCAGAACGAGTTAATTGCAGCAATAGGTGATGTGGTTAGATATGATATAAAGGAGATAAGTGCAGCCCCATTTGTTGCTGCAGAAGTAGACGAGTCAACGGATGTCACAAACAAAAGCTCAGATCTCTGTCATTATGTGGCTAAAAGCGAGGTGGCTTGTGAAGTGAAGGAAACGTTCTTGGGATTTGATGATGTAATTATAGACGAGCCGCTGCTATATTTTTTTAGTTGTCCTTCCTGTTTCGATTTATTCGTGTTTGCTGATTGTACATGGCGAACAGCCACTATTTAGTCAGTTTGTGAAGTAAATTGGTTAGTGTTGATGCGCACCAGTGCGCGCGTTAACCTGCCACGCTGTGTGCAGACGTGTTGCCATAGTTGCTTCATTCAAGCTTCCAAGTGTGGGTATGCGCTTGTGGGCGAATGAAGCACCCGGAGATGCTATCCGTGTGAGGCTGTCATCTTCTAGTAACAAAGGGGAGGACCCTTAAGACATGGGCGCAATTAGGTGGGAGGCACGGGGGACGCGTCCCCCCACTTTTTCAGACAGTGGGGATATAATATGCAATGTTACCCCATATTTTTTTTCTTGAGGTTTAGTAGTATATTGATTTCACACCAAGCTGTACCCCTCACATTTTACAACAAAATTGCGTTCATTCTCGAAGATACGCCTACGGATGAACATAGTCGTGCAAATGTGCTCCGTGCTGCTTCTGATTGCTTGTGGCCGCATCGTATCCTTGTAGTGAGTCGGTCGGTTTTTGTGCTTCGTATCGAACGTGTTTTGTACTTCCTTCGTCAGTGCCTTGAACCTCCAGTTCGATTTAATTTTAGGTGGGGGAGGATGACGTGAATTAGTGCGTGTTGTTGCTCTCTAGTGATCTGCAGCACTCCGCGCAGTCGTTCGTTTACTTTGCATATTTCATTGAAGCTCTCTGCAGCTGCCGATCATATTGATGGTCTGCATTCTCAATTAGATCACTGTATGAATTCTGAACGTATACGTAAGTTGTAAGACTGTTTCAACTTTTCAGTAAAGCCGAAACAAGTAGGTGACAAGTCAGTTTAGTTTGGTCCTCCTATATGTTACTTTTTTCAAATCTAGAGTCGCCACTGTACCTATAAGTGTGCAACAAATTATGATGTGGGATAGAAATCATAAGCAATAGTCATTCTGCAAGCAGCCAGTTGAGTGGTGAATGTATGCTATTCCATTCAATTCATACACTCGCAAATTTGGCTTTGAAAGAGACAGTGCCTCCCTAGTCACGAACCTCACCGCACGTCACTGCAAAAAATATGCATTCAATACAACGAATTCAGGGCAAGCGCAAGTTGCTCAAAAATCCTGAATGTAAAAAGTATATTGAATACAGTGAACAATTTCAGGGCAAACTCTGTTTTTCAGGGTAAGCGCAGAGTTGCTCAAAAATCTTGAATGGTGAGAAATATATTCAATACAGCGAAAATTTTGAGGAAAAACTCTGTTGTTCAAGGCAAGCGCAAGTTGCTTAAAAATCCTGAACAGTGAAAAATATTTTCACTACAATGTATTCAGTGTATATTCACTTGGGGTGATCCGTGTAATTTGTTCTAGTGTAGTGTGTAATCTGGACTAAAGTTGTGACTGGTTATAATGAAAAGCCATGCGGTGGGCTTTCTGGAGACTAAAGACCAACAGAGAAGAAAGCGAAATATTCGTTGCCAATGCCTAGGTGTAACTGTCAGGTGATGTTATGATGTGCCGTGGGCGTTACTGAAGAACCAGCGATAAGACAAAAAACTGGCCTTGACTATTTACCGTGACTTCATGCAAAGCCTTTTCAATCAGATTTTGAGAGGAGGGACAATATACTCGTAAGCTGCGAACTACCGGAGCCCTAATGTTTGCTAGTCTGCGGTCGAATGTAATCTCTTTCCTTTGTTCGAAGGACTTTTGACTGGGGTGGCCAGAATATCTTTGCCTGGAGAGGAAGGTGTAGGGACTTGGGCACAAACCAATCTTGATTGGTAGAAAGTGTGTGGGCTGTATTGCACAACGCGCTGTGAGCAAATGCTTGACATTTCTCAACTTCAAACCAGGAACACCGTAGAATATCATTTTTGAGTAGGTCTAATGTTGTTAATGGTGTCAGAATTGAAACCAGTTTTAAAAGTCACGCTGAAACTCGTGCTTTAGTTCAAATCTCAAGTCGGCCTCTGGAAAATACCGTCATCAGCGAAAATTAATCCTAACTAAAATACTGCTCTACGATTTAAATTTGAAACATGTAGTAACATCAGTGATGGATTAAGGTTGGAGGGGCCCGAGGCAGAGCCAGAACCGTCGCCAGAAAGTCGTCAATAGGGTGCTTTACATTTCTGCGGGGGGCTTACGCTTCTGCGGGGGGCTTGAGCCTTGAGTTTTACCAAGGATAAAAGGCTGCGCTCTTATGTATCATGTCATCAGAATTACGGAACTGGCGTGACTTTCATTTATCTAGTCCAGGGGTTCCCAGCCTGTGGTACGAGAAGGTCTTCCAGGTGGTACACGAGTAACTTCCATTTTTTCACAAAAATCTGGATTCACAGCATTCTAGTTTACGTATCGGGCTTTGTTTCCAAGTAAATAAATCTTCCTGTAGCTTGCTATTTCCCTTGTATCACAATATTATGACTTTCGATCATGGGCGCAATTTTGTTGTAAAATGTGGTGGGACAGCTTGGTGTGAAACCAATATAGTCATCGGGTTGATGCAGAAGTGAAGTTTAATTACAGATTCCCAATCTTGTTTCTACAGGTGTTTTGAAAGCATCACTAATCACTATTTGCTTTATCCTTACAGTTGATTTACAAATTAATATACTTAAATTTGTTTTTGGACACGATACTGTAGTTCAGCCTGCTTGCACTAATATCGTATTTGGATACAAACAAGCACAGCAAAAAAGTAGGACATATCAATCGGGTTTTATCAGAGCTGTCAGTTGGAGTGCACAAAATGCTGATCACATTGGTCGCACGTGCATATCACTCTTATAGTAGAACACATCAATTTTCATGCATTTTATAAGTGTGGGTAAGAGTTATTTCATGTCTTGTTCATGTTGCTTAACGTTACAAAGACGATAAATATTTTTCTTGAACATTTCCATTTTTTGAAAAAGCTACAAATCTTTTTAATGCTACTGGGCATCACGCATGCAGCCCCACACCTACCAAAATATCCATTAATATCTTCTTACAAGCAGCAAAAAACGTTTGGCCAAAAATTAGCGAAGGCTACTTCACAAAATGATTTCAATCACGAAAACTTTCAATAAAAAGCCAAATATCCTAAAAAGAGGCCAGAAAAAGGCCAAACCGATTGTTCAAAGGCTAGAAAAAAGCCAAACTTTATTTGCAGTATTGCCATTCCTTTGTCACAAGGAAAGATTTTAAGTTACAAGGATAACAAAAAATGCTTCGAAATTACGGTATGATTAACTATTTCTTGGCATTGTGCGGGAGGCTGGAGGAGGCCCGGATCGAGGGTGGAGATTGGGACGATCCTCCCTAAAACCTACGAAAGTAACTTTTTTCACCACAATTATATACAATTCAGAAAACACCATTCATGATATAAGTTCATTTTGTCGTCCAATTTTTTGTCACAGCAGTATTGTGAAGTATGCTTCAACGCTCTTACAAAACAAACCCGTAATGAGACTTGACTGTTAAATACTCCTAAAGTCGCCCCCCCTACGTTTCCTGGCTGTATCCGCCCCTGGGCTGGAGCTCATTATTTCTGATACTTCTCTGACTTTTCATGGTTTGTGTGATTTCCCACTTTGGGTACAGTACTGCGACAGTTTGCATACTGATCCATCGACAGCTTTCTGCACCCATATGGAAGTCATCTCCCAATAGCTCTTATACTTACGACCAGAATCATTGCAGCCCTTCAATTCTTGTCGTCATTAGGACATGACAAGGGTGAATCTGATCGCAAATTGCTTTGCTGGGAAATCGATTTCGCGTCAGCGACGCCTCTTCAGCCCAGCAAAATTGTAAGCAAAACCTTACAAGTGAAATGACGAAAAAGACTAAAGCAAGATCAGAGAAAGTGCGCCGACTACAATAACAGGCCCATAAACCAACTACCACCAAAGCCTGACATCATAGTCGCTTTTCTATCGCGGTGACGCAGACCTGTCTGCAAGCGTTGCGCTTACTTAGTGCTTACAATACACACTACACAGTGCAGTGAGTGCACACAATTCCAGTGATTATGCAAAAACTTTATTTCGAAACTCGCATACCTTAAATAGTACTAATATCAGAACGCAAGCGTCGGTCTCATATAGCATTTATCACAAAAATTTTGCAACTGTGTTGCCGAAAAAAATGGAATAGTAATTTTCCTTCATAGGAATCCATTTCAGTGCAAAAAGGCCAAAAAAGAGCCAAAAGGCTAAACGGATTTTTTAAGGCCAACAAACTTGAGATTGGACCAAAAAAAGGCCAAAAAGCCAACTAAAATTTTTTAGGCCAACCAACTTGAAACGAGGCCAAATTTCAAAAATTTGGCCTAAAAAAGGCCATTCTGGCAACCCTGATTTCAATCTATTTTTACTGCGGGCAGGTGGAGGATGTATATTTTCAATCTCTTCTTATCAGCCCCTGCATACATACTCACCCATCTAGCCTACAATGTACTTTCTGCATACCTAATCGTCTGGTGACTTCTGTCAGTGGTGTCACTTAGCTCTGTCTTTTCACAAGCAAATTTTTCAGGTTGATCATCAGATTTTAATAGATAGAATGAAACTTTTTGACACAAATTTTAAGAGTTATACTTGCACAATGACAGGAAAATTATTTCAAATTAAAGAGAAATGAAAATGCACAACGGTGAATTGGCAAAAAAGTATCAGGTTTCACCTGCATTAACACGAAAAGAAGGTCTAGCAAAACCAGGTGTCACGTACCTGCAAAGCAAATGTTTCGCCACTTGGATGAAAACATTGCTGCATTGTGGGTTTGGTTAAACTCAGGTAAATCAGATGACTTGCGAAGCAATGTATTCAACACAGGCACTAGTCGCAAAGTGTAGGAGTCACGGAATAAATATATCTTGGAATTGTTGGTCACCATTGTCGCGACATCACAAGAAGTGAGGATAAATGTATATTTTATATTTAATTCCTGGTCAAGTCCCCAAGTTTTCAGCTATAGGTCAATACATACCTAGGTAAACTTCATCGTTTTGGCTGAAATTTGTTTAATTACTGATGGTCGAAGACGGTGTTTAGTAAAACTGCCCATGCTAAAACTAGGTGCATAACTAGCTTAGGATACCAGGTGGGGCGAAGAGTTTTCTGAGAGGGGCCTAAATTTTTTAAACTATGCCCAACACATTTTTTCTAGGGGGGGGGAACTATAGGAGGGGCTTATCCCCCCTGGTTACAGGCGTGCCTAAAACCAATCTTCCACAATAGTGCTGCTTTTTTTTTCGGCAAAAACTTCGCAGAGATATGCCTGAAAATGTAACTTCTAAAGCTATTTGCACTGGAATAATTAAATTTTACGCTACCTGTTTCCGAATACGTGACAAACAACGTTAGAGCAAAGCCAGTTGCATTTCACGTCCCTCGTGTCCCCCACCAAATTGTGTCCATGCTTTCGATGCACTGTTAACAAATTTACGCCACGCATCGACCAATTAGTAAAAGGTAAACAAAAACACTAATCTCATCAAAATTAGTTGTGGTCGTTTATTGTTATTGTATATTATTCTTCTGAATAAACTAAGACTCAATAAAATTAATTGTTCTGGAAGAAGTGGTACGCGTGGACAATACGCGGTGCCCAAGTGATACAAGATCGTAAAAACGTTGGGAATCCCTGATCTAGTCCCTTTTCTTGACTCATGGTTGTTACACGTGCATTAAAACTGTACCTGCTACCAGGGCCGGCCTTTAGCCGATTGAACCGATTGCTTCCAATCGGGCCCCGCGCTACGCTTACCACTAGCCTACGCAAACTTACACTTTCTATTGAAGCTGTTTGTG
>Ga0210059_1005478_pt1 | contig 20435 bp, 11 predicted proteins | sample Ectturendosymbi2_FD_188042 | JGI IMG/M metagenome (GOLD analysis project Ga0210059, IMG submission 188042) | Ecteinascidia turbinata endosymbiont from Florida, USA - Sample 2 (SPAdes) (version 2) | ecosystem: Host-associated > Tunicates > Ascidians > Unclassified | place: Key West, Florida...
GGGCCCCGGTTAAGACACTTCGACATGGATGTTTTATGCAGAATTTTTCAACAATGTCTGGTTGCGATGTTCCAAATTGAAAAAATGATGGCTTGTTTTCCTGTACTTTTCCAAAAAAAGAGTGTTTTTATAGTTTAAAGTGCCAAATATCATCAAAACAACACACTGTCTTGCGGCAATGTCGATTAAAGATCACTTAAAAAATTAACAATGTGGTGACAGGGGGCCCAAAAACTTCGAAATGACCGGCCAGGGGGGGCGGCCTCCCCCCCTGCCCCCCCGTCAGTTTCGCCACTGGGTACGGTCCTAGCACTAATGCAGCCAGTAACACTGGAATTACCAACCTTGTTTCATATTGAAGCAAACATGAGCGATCAAGTGAATGACTTCTGAAAAGCTTTTATGCTGTGAACAAAGGCACTGGTCACGCCCGAATACTTTTTAATAAATAGACTATGCAGTGTTTCTCAAACTGTGTGCCGCAGCACACTGGTGTGCCGCTGAAGAGGCTGAAGTGTGCCGCAAATGTTTTATGTTTTGACAAAACCTTCTGTATGTTACATCACTTCCGTTAAAAAGTTTGTGAAGAGTAGGTTTTTATAAAGTAGGTGTGCCGCGGCCAAGTTTAGTATTTGTTATAGTGTGCCGTAACTAAAAAAGTTTGAAAAGCGCTGGACTATAGCCTGAATTAAAGCCCTTGCCAAGTAACGCATCGAGATGCAAAGGCGTGACTCGTAGAGGTAAAAGCTCTGGCTGATATCTGTGGCTCACAAAGGCAAAAGCTCGGGCAGCAACAGGATTTTCATACTACAATAATCTCTCGGTTAAGTTCGCAACTTGAATCTGAGCTGTTTGTGCGAACTTACGTGGTAGGTGCGAACTTAGCAGTTTGTGCTTTAAACTGCATTTGCAAACAGACGCTGATCATTTGGGCTAAGGTTTGGACACTGATTAATTGATGCTTTGACCAGGTTTTTTTTAAAGAAAAATGTTAAGTACCCGGAATGGATCTGTAGGGACCCGATTTCTCTGATTCTAGGGACCCGATTTTCTCTGATTTTAGGGACCCGATAATAATTTTCTCTGGTTCTAGGGACCCGATTTGAAATTCTAGGGACCCGAATCGCGTCCCTAAAACGTCTTAATAAAAACCTGGCTTTGACTGAAGCTAACTATTTGTTTTAGCAAGGCATATACTTACATTATGCTATTCACTTCACAAACGATGTCAGGCAAAGCCAAGCGTTTAATAGTCACATAAATTGGAATTCGATTCTAAGTTGAGACAGCCAGGTCATGCAACTGATCCGAGTTAAAGAAACATCGCACAACAGTACGGAGTGAGGCTGCTGTGAGAAAAGTCTATACGAAGTGGGAAGTTACGAGCAGTGTTGTCACTCTGTTGTTACGAAAAAGTACTAGATTTCATGATATAAAAACACTAGATTATAAACTGTTTCATTTTAAGCTCAATATTTCATTTTTATGAATAATTAAGTTTAGCCAGAGTCACATAACAAATTTTCGTTATTTTTTTGTATTTTCTTTTTCATTAATAACACTATTAAATCAGAGTACAAAGTAGCTTTATTAGTGCTCAAAACACATGATAAGAGTTATATTTTCAGTGTAGTTTTTGTAATAAACCTTAATATAAAGAAAGTATTCTTGTTTTTCAAAAACAGGTGAAATTCTCCAGAGATTGGTGTGACAAAAGAGAAGCGGTAGAGTTCCAAGGGCTACGTTCGGTCGAAGCTAAAGCTAGGGGTACAGTGAGTCAGTCTCAGTCGAGGTTTGAGGCGTGGTTCGTTTTGTGCACTTATAAAATGTACATCTGTATTTTGAAAAAAACATAGCCTATTTTATTTCTCCAGTTACAAAGAGTTCGTTGAATTCAATGGGAAAGTTGTGGTGTCCAGTATTCCCACCAAGGTTGAAAAAGTTTTGTAGAGAAAATCTTTTGTTATTTATGAAGAAATTCCAACTTGCTACAGACATCTTAGGAAAAAGTTTCGATAGGGGTCAATTGCGACTGGGCAGGACGCAGCTTATTGTAATGTTTTAACCAAGGTTGTTGTAAAAAAACCCGACCCCAAAAAAACACCCGGGTTTAAAAAAAAACACTTAAAAAAAAATAAAACTCCCTCTTTACTTTTCGTTTGAAAAATCTACTAAGAAGTAAAAACTAAAATAAGCAGGACGCTTGTACAGTTATCTGTAATCATTTTTCAATCAAACAACAAAAACAGCAACGACATTTAAAAAACTTGAAAAAGAAAGGAATAAATCGAACAGTTTGAGTAAATTCTAATGGTTTTCTTCTTCAGCTCTGCACAATCGGTTTATTTTAACCAATTTTTCTGCCTTCTCTGAATCTAAAATGTTTCTGATTTTGGAACATACCAAATCATATATTGAAAAAATAAACTATATAGATGCTGAACTAGCAGGACATGCACATAAACTTGACGTGAAACTGCAGAGTTTGTGTGGGAGTGGTTTTTCTCTGTTTGCTGTGCGCATGTTTGCCGAGCCTTACCATTTAGGAGTGAACTGCCCAACAACACATTGCGAAATCAAAGATGGGATACATTTCTTTACCTTCAGTTTTGAATGCCATAATCGGTATAAGTTATTATTGTGTAATGCACAAAATAGTGATATTGCATGATGGCATAAAAACAATTCACAATAGGGGTTTGCTGTTTTCTTCGAAAAAAGAACAAAATCTTTCTTTTTAAAAAACCTGGGTTTTTCTCAACCCTGGTTTTAACCGTTCTGAGTTTCAGTAAACCATCTTGTGTTTGTTAAAATGTAAATCTACGTTAAACCTAAGTTAGATTTTTTATCATTTTGTTTTTTATTTTTCAGCAAAAAATAGTTTTTTTGCAGGTGCAGTGTTGATTTTCTGAACAGTTAGTTGGTAAAACAAGAAATTTGTTTCATGAGAAAGGTTACATGAAGAACATAACATGTGCTTGCCATTTAAAATTGTTTTATTTTTCCAAAAGGATGTAAATGTGTTGACATCAATGCAATCATTTAAAGTTGTTTAAACAACAAATGAAAGAAAAAAGTTTATAAAACATGGTTTGTGATTCCTCGAAGCTAAAGACTTATTCTAGCAAAGAATTCACGCTAATTTCTGGGGAAGGAATTGGAGCATTCAGTAATGTACAGAAATACACATTCAGGAGTTCAACAGTTGCAATTAAAGAATTCCATCTAACTGGAATCAAAGAAGAGCATGTTAAAAAATGGAAAATGTGAGAGGTGTTTTGAATATACATTGATATTTTAACGTATTGAAATGTAATACTGTCAAACATAGTATTTGCGAAGTGTTTAACCCAGTTATCTCGATGCTTTGAGGCTATTTACAAATTGAAATGACTTACGCAAGTTGAGACATATTGCCGCTTACGTTTCTTTTTACGACCGAAATAAATTCGATAAGTTCTCATTCAATCTCCAAACGGATGTTAAACCTCAGGTTATTTCAGCCAATGTTTCCCACATTGCTAAATCAAAGGGTCTATTTCTGAACTAAAATTTTTTTTGTAACTATTGTGTGTTCTAAAATTATTTTTTGTAACTATTGTGTGTTTAAAAAAAAAATCTTGATTTCGACGTTTAGTAGAGTAGAACTTATCTTTGGTAAATTCAAAGTATTTGCAGCAGATTTCTCGCAAAAGCAAATTATAGAAAAACATGCCATCGCAAAATTTTTAGTGTGTTCTATTTATCTTTTGCTTCAATTCATGTAAAGAAGCTGCATAGAGCAAGAAAAATTTAAATAGCGTTGAATGAAATTCGTGGCGCTTTGCTATTTCATTGTAACTAAAACAAGTTCTGGCCGTTTCATCTGTCAAGTGACGTTCCACACTGATTGATTTTACCACTGGTTGGGTGTGAATATGTAGATGAAACACTGCAGGACACAGAGAAAGCTGAAAAATATTACCGTTATTTACATCGTCTTGAACTTCACAGCGAGCAAAATCGACAAATGTTAATTCACGGTAACAAACTATCAGGAAAGCAACCAGCAACAATAAAGATCACCCGACGAGATAACACTAATGATTTTAAGTAGCACTATAGTGATAAGTATATTGTGTCTACCACAGTGCAGTCCCGTCGCCACGGGGGTCTTTGGTGGGCTTAGCTCCCCCAAACAAAGCTCCGATTCCCCCCTAATTAAAATATGAAACGTATAAATTAGTGCAATTTTTGTCAAATTTAAATGCGAAGGCCTCCCTGCATGAACGTAAAGCCCCCTTATTGACGACTTTCTGGCGACGGTTCTGTCACAGTGACTTGTTACTCTTGGGCACCATCTACGGATGACGATTTTATTCCCATGTAGCGCCATTTCCAGTCCGCCACAAATACCTGTTTATGTCCTGGGCAGGCCCGTAACCAGGGGGGGGGGGCAAGAGGGCGAATACCCCCTGCAAAATTTTTCGCCCCCTCTGGTAAAATGTGTTGGACATAGTTTACACTTACTGGACATAGCTTGAAAAATTTGGGCCCCTCTCAGAAAACTCATCGCCCCCCCCTTGGTGTCCCAAGCTGGTTACGAGCCTGGTCTTGGGTCAAGATTGTTTTGGTATTACTTTTCGTGCACTGAAAACTTTGTCTGAAAAAAACATTTTCAATTGAAAGTGAACGCAAAATTTCATCTCCCATTGCCATCATTCTTTTAGCTCAATTCAAACACTGTTTTTATGAAAAAAATTAAAATGTTTTGGGTTGTTTTCAACTTTACCCTAAGATGATAATACTGTATTTGAAATTTGAATTAATGCTGATATGTTTCTTCAGGTTTCAACGTGAGGTTAACTTTTTGTGTCGAATGAATCATCCGAACATTGTGGCTATTATTGGTATCACTGAGTTGCCAGACAGGGTTGGTATTGTAATGGAATACATCAACGGCGGAAATCTGGGTGATGTCATAGAAAAAAACGGGCCTGAAATGACATGGATTGCTCGTCTGAAAATTGCAATCCAAATTACGTCTGGACTTTCCTACATGCATGGCTATGAGAAAGATCAGTCAATTTGCCATGGAGATTTAAAGCCCAACAACATCTTGCTGACAACTCGTTTCGACGTGAAGCTGGTTGATTTCGGTTCAGCTGCATTGTATCTTGCTGCTGGGGTCACATCTGACACAATAAAAGATTACGTTAAATCTAGGCAACACACTCTCATTTATACGGATCCTGCATTCTTGGAAAACCCTGGCCGGGATAAAACACCTGCTATGGATATGTATAGGTAACTAGTGCGGAATTTTAACTTTTTTTCAGATAAACAACATTGTAATCACATGATGCAAGGTCAAGCTGAAAATATTTTCTAACCGGAAGGCAGACACCTTTGTGCGTTCAACTATAGTATGTCCATAGAAAAAAACTTAACTCGTCAGCGCCCATGGTGCTTTTTCAAGGACCAGGATGTTTTTAATGAATTTCTATTGCAAAATGCGTTTTTCAGGTTTGGTTTTTGATGATCATTCTAGGTTATAATCTATTTCAAAGTTATAGATAATTTCGGAAAAAATTGGGAACACTGGATCGTTTTATAGCAGCGTAAGCTTGCTTGTCACCGATCTGCAGCTTTTGGTAAGTTCAAAAAATTTTTTAGATTGGCAAAAGTGTCAAAATGTGATTATTTTTGTTTTTATTGTTGTTATTATCTCTCGTTTCATATTTTTATCACGTTCCTTGCAAATTCGTCGACATTTCCTGTTTTGGGTAGATTGAGGTTTGGTCCTTTTTTTAGGGCCATGGGAATACAGAGTTGAATTCTAGCTTGGTATGCATAGTGGTAACCTCATGCTCATATGTATTAGATGTGAGTGCTGGGTAAAAATATGAAGGGTTTTCGGTTCTTAAATTAAACATCTTCAAATATTTATATCTTTTTCTTGTTATGGACAGTGCTTACAAATTGATTTCTAGCTTAGGCTAGGCGTAATCTATTGTTTGATATGTGGGTAGGTACATGTTTGTATGTTACAGCTTGTAGTAGCTTTTTATGAATGAGCATGTTGACTTCTTTTCACTCATAGGAGTAGTGAATGTGGACATTCAACGTTTCGTGGGTGCAGTGTATGAATGCCCATGTCTGCTCTGTGCAGTCAGAATCCTGTGTGGTTCCAGTAATACGTTTTACACTATGAACTTCACTTTACATTTAAATACTTCTAAAATAACTTATGCCTTTACATCATAACCCCTGTTTACTTTTCTAGATGCTATGATGAACGAGTACACTCCCATTAGAAATTTCTATGCACTGCAAGAGGTTTTAAGCTTCATTCAGGAAAATCCTCTACCAGAGAATGAGGCACACATCGATGTGATCGAAATACTTCCTCCAACAGATGACCAAATAGACGTCGAAGATTTTGATGATTGTGTGAGTGATGGTGAGGATCTAGATCCCACATCCCTCCTGCTGACGTTCCTGGCCCAGTTGAACTCCACCAGTGCTATTATGAAGAGCAATCTGTAAGTGATACGCCGCAGAAAAAAATGCTAAACGTCAATTGGAAGAAAAAGCACTCTGTTTAGACTAAATTTCCCCCAGGATTGGATGATGCAGATCAAAAGAAACAAAAAATCAAAGATTGCTTGCATGCAAAACCCTGTGGAAATATTTGAATTGTTTTTTACCGGCAACTTAGTTTTACATGTAAGAGAACAAACTATCTTGTATGCGTCACAGAAAACAATCATGCTTTCACAGTTCCAAACAACTGCCTTCGAAAGTTTTTCGGAATTTTGCTCTTTTCTGGCTACCACCGAGTACCAGGTGAAAGGCACTATTGGATCCTAGATGAAGACGTTGATATGACTATCATCAGAAAAGAAATGCCCAGAAATAGATTTACGGACATGAAGAGGTATGTGCTCTTTGTAGATAATGCAAAAGGGGCAGATATGAAAGATGACAGGTCTTTCAAAATAAAGTCACTTACTGAATGCCTCAACAAAATTTTCAAACATTTTGGAATATTTTCAAAGGAGTTTAGCATTGATGAACAAATTCTGAGTTATTATGGCAGAAATTCTCTTAAGCAGTTCGTCAGAGGAAAACCAATAAGCTTGGGCTTCAAGCTGTGAGTGATGTGCTGTGGAACAACAGGATACTGCTACCAAATGGATATCTACCGAGGAAAGGCCAAAGTGCCATTGCAGCAGGAAGATGTCACCAAGAACCTTGGTTGCAGAGTTGTTCTTTCAATGACATCATCTGCAAGCCCCATTGGATCATGAGATCTACATACCAGCTATGACCTTCTGGCCCATATGAGACCTCTTGACATAAGGGTTACCGGAACTGTTAGGCCAAACAGGACAGGAAAATGCCCTCGCAAAGAAGACAAAACAATGAAAAAAGAAATGCGTGGTGAAATGGACTACAGATTTGATGATGAAGGAGATTTTGTTTGTAAAGTGGAATGACAACAGCCTGCTCACTACAGGAACAATCTATCAAAGCGTTAGGCCAATTTCAACTGCCAAAAGATGGTTAGCGTCTTTGAAACAAAAATGTCAATCCCCAGCAACATCCTATCGCAAAGTACAAGAAATGTGTGGGTGGGGTTAACCATCTTGACTGGCTGGCACAAAAATACTGCATTGGTATAAGGTCTGAAAAACGGTACTTCAATCTTTTCACTAGCTGCCTGGATGTTGCGTTGGTAAATGCTTGGATCTGGCATTCAAATGTCACAGAAAAATCAGTGACACTGTTGAGGTTCAGGTGCTATGCCACCAAAAACTACCTGAAGCTTTAGTCTGTTTCTGACCCAAACTCTGCTGGTCGTCCAAACATTTTCTCTTCCAACGTGATGATGACAACAAGACGATCTCCAACAGGCCATGTTTATGGGGCGTCGTTCGCAAAAAAATTATATCGGACAGATTTAGCACAAAAACTGCTATCTCTGCGCAGAGATAGCTATTTCTGCGCGCATTTAGCTGTCTCTGTGCGCACATATTTAGCTATCTCTTCGCGGAGATAGCTATCTCTGCATATATTTAGCTATCTCGGGGCGCATTTAGCTATCTCTGCGCAGATATAGCTATCTCTGTGCGCATTTAGCTAAATCTGCATACATAGCATATATAGCGCTGAAGCATGTCGGAGGAAAGCATGGTACCCTGTCTGAAGAAAAATTTGGTGTTCTGTTTCAGTAATCCAGATAAATGCTAGGCTACTGCAAGGCATGAATTCCCTGGTGTCATATAAAGCAAGGTGGTTTCAGGTCGAAGTTGTACTGTTTTCATTGTAATATTGGTTTGTGAAGAAGAAGGACTGCAAGAAACTTGTGATGGTGGTCTCAGTGTTAGTGCCATTTTTTGCTCAAAGTTTCAAAGAGGGTCTCGCCAATTGTTAAGTCCGACCATTCCCACTGTTCTCACAAGGCGCAGCTCACTGCCTCTCAGCGCCTCCAGGTGCACAAAGAGAATGCTCTCACAGAAAAAGTGTGTTGAAAGCGGAGAGATTCGCTTGGAGACGAGGACTGTATTGTAAAGAGAAAACGATGTCATAAAGAAAGCGCATCTAATGAACTGCTCGGTTAGGCCTTATGCCCAAAAATAACGTCGGCAACACACCTTATCACTTTAGCAGCATTATCACAATAAACCCTCCTGCTTCGAGACTCAAAGAAACGAAGGATGCATAGGTTATTATATGCAATAAGCTGCAGTAGTTACTTATACTTAAAATAAACAGCATTCCTGCACTGAAATGCGTAGTTCAGGTGCTAGATTTAAAGCAACTCAAGCTGCAAACGTAAGGTGCAGTGCGTACAGAACATAAACATTTCACTTAAATAGCATTCCTACACTGAAATGCAAAGCTTGTAAGCAGTGGTTACTCGTCGGTTTGAAGTTTAACTATCTTACCACAAACATTGTACGACGGGCTAGAGATTTAACACAATGTAAGCAGTAACCTAACTACGATTCCTGCTCTACAATGTGAAGTTTGCAAACTGTGGTTGACGAACTGTCCCACCAACAAAAACCTTGTTTGGAGCAAGAAATAACTAGAAATCGGCTTCATTGCATGATTCCAATGTATTTTTTGTTTGTAGAAAAAATTTTTTTCAGTTAGCTAATTGATCTATTTGATTGAAATTAACCACTTGGACAAACTTTCTAGCTTACGTTGAAAGGCTCAGCCTTTCTTGATTCTTTCGTGAACTGCTACGCTCTGTTTAATCGCGTGGTTTCTCTCTGGCACTCGCCATTGCGCACGTGTGTTATCTCCAGAGGATATCATGCTTTCCTCCGACACGCTTCAGCGCTATATATGATATGCATGCAGATTTAGCCAAATAGATAAATGCACGCAGAGATATCTATCTCTGCGCAGATACAGCTAAATATGTGCAGAGATAGCTAAAAGCGTGCAGAGATAGCTAAATATGTGCAGAGATAGCTAAATGCGCGCAGAGATATCTATCCCTGTGCAGAGATAGCTAAATATGTTTGGAGATAGCAGTTTTTGTGCTAAATCTGTCCGATATAATTTTTTTACGAACGGCGCCCCATGCATGCTCTAGAAAGAACTAATCGTAGCAAGCAAAGCAAGTGCGCAGCTTGCAAGAGGAATGTGAACAAACAGTGCAGAAAGCGTGACCTTGGTCTGCACATGCGCAAAGGTTATGACAAATGGCCTAATCACTAAATGTTTGAATTCGTTTTGCTTGTTTGTTGTTTTGTTTGTTCATTGTTGCTTTAGCCTATTTCGAATGCGCTGATTAAATTATACCTTTTGTCATGGGAAAGCTGCACTCTTATTAACCATGCCTTTTGGCGATGCAACAAAAACGACAAGGAAACACGTACTGTTCAATGAAATGTTGACCGACAAAACATCGCGCAACGGTAACACAAAGTAAAACATGCCACACATATGCCCTCTAGGCCACATAGTAGGTAGCACGTATGGACCTAGTGAGCTAGATGTAGGGTTTCTTGCGGACGCCCATATTGCGGCAAAAGAGACAATAATCCGGTTTGGTGGGAGTAATAGCCATGTAATTACGATAATTTACACCAGGGGTGGCCACAGGGGTGTAGCGCCTAAAAAGAGGTGCGGGAACGGCGTCATGAACGGCGTTCCCACACCTCTTTTGGGAACGGTGTTCCCTCTGTATGGTGGTGAGAAATGATTCCTGACTTTTCAAATTAAAAACGATTATCTCAAAATCGGACATTTATGTAAAATTTATGAAATCTTCCTGATTTTAAATATTTTAAAATTGCCGTAAAGCTTGGAAAATGCTAAATTTTTTATGTTGTATGTTTTCATTATTGAACTTTTGTATATTTCAGCAACAATAGTTTCATAGTAGGTTGATGGGCATTGGTAGGTGAAAATTTTAAGCAATTCTAAACGTTTTGCTGAAGTGAGTGCTATCGGTATACCCTTTTATCAGCAAAAAATGTTTATCTGAGCTTTTGCTATAATGCTGTTTGCATTTGTAGCGTGTTGCGCGCTTGTCTAAATTTTTTTTGTAAATTTTGCTCTTTACCTTGGTAGTGTACTGATTTTTGAGGTAGCCAAAATACACGAAAACACTTATGCACCTTTTTCGTTGCAGCTTCGGCATGGTTTTGTATGAAATAATAAGTGGCAAACAACCGTACCATGGTACTTCTATCCCAATGCTTCGTGAAGCAATTCTTTCTCGGTATTTACCAGATGATAAATTAGTTGACAAAAAAAGGAATCAGTTGACTCCTATTGAAACAACAATCTTTGTATTGGTAAAAAATCTGATGAAATGTTGCTGGAAACAGAATACGATTACACGGCCGAAAAGTGAACATGGTTAGTATGGCATGTTTTTTTCAATCAGTTTGTTTTGCGATGTTGCAGGAAGATCAACTAAAAGTTCCAATTATGAAGGTGATTTCAATTTGCTATCAAGCATTTAAAATAGTAATAGGAGCACAGAGGTGGCATTTTTTATCTACTGCTGGATATCAAATTTTTTAGAACGTATTCCTATAACTTACCGCTTAAATTAATTCAACAGGTAGGACAAATGAGAGAGCACCAAGCAAAGCCTCGAAGCAGTAACCATATTGCCTGTTTACAAAAACCTATCACTGTTAGGGCCGTACACATCTCCAAAATTAATGATAAATACTTGCTTAGTATGCTAGCTCCTTATATTTGATATTAATATTACTCACCTTATGTAGCCTACTTGAAATTTGTGGTACGTTTTTGCTTATGCCTTTGTCAAGCTTGGTTGTATGAGCGGCGGAACAGGAAGGTCGACAGGGTCCGGATCACCCACTATTTTGGAAGGTTTCAGGGATACATAAGAACCTAACTATTTAACTGCGTTTTTAGTTTTTCATTATGAACGTCATTATCTTCAACATTTTGCTAGATGCGCGATCGGGTCTATCGCGTTTTTCAGATAGTTTGCTCTAGAACATGCCATCAAGTTATGATAATGAAACTGAGAGAAATTTCAATCCCACCGCTTGAAAGCAAATATATACAACTTGAAATGCTTTTGCCACACTATTTTGAAGTACACTCAAAAGCACGAGTGTTTCTGTATACTTTTGAGGAATCAGTCGACTGCCATCTGCTTTCGTCTTTTTGCGATAATTCAAACTTGCACATATCTCTATTCAAGTATGTACTTTCCACGATGGGTGTAAGCAAGGAATCGATCAACAAATTTATAATAGGAAATCGATTTCACGTAAAATTACGCATCCTCAGTCCTGAAAATTGCAAGCAAAGCTTACGGGTGAAAATTTGAAAGGCTGGAGTAGCAGCAGAGAAAAAACAAACTCAAGACTACAATCAAAATTTCGTAACACAAGCGCATAAATCATAACATCTTAACAAACTGACTGACATCAAGAATACCACTGGCGACAAAAAAACTGTGACTCATGAAATAAGTGTTTACTCAAAAATTAAAAAGACGTTTACTCAAATAAATAAATGACTGAAACATCTAACTGTTGATGCTAATGGCTGAAAAATTTCTCCAACTAAAAACTAACTCTTGGTGAAATGACTAACAACGGTAGAGAAAAATAGTAGGCCATGTGCGCGCAGTAAGTCTCTGGGGTACGCATTTAAACCTGCCACGAGTACGCCTTAAACGCTGCGGTGGGAGTAAGCAAGCTGTGTTGAGAGAAAAGCTAGCGCACAAAGCGGAAGTCAACATCGGATTGAGTCAAACAACACAAAGCATCGTAATAATTATTTCACATGGGGGAGGATCATGTTCTGAACGTTAATTTGCGCGTCAACTAGGTGATACCATTTATTTTCACAGATATCCAGAGAGTGACAACCTGGTTTTTCGACAAAAGTAACGGTGTATGCTTCATGCAGAGGTGGCTTGTTTATAGTGCCGTGGTTCTCTGAATAGTGCCGCGACAAGGCTATCTGGTCCTTGTCACGGTCAGTTTTACAATCTTGTTTGTTCCAATTACTGCGATGCGCTGACCATCTTTTGGAAAATTTGTTGCTAGTTTGACCAACATACTGTTCATGACATATCACACTAGTTCAAGGATCTCCAAACTTTTTTGTCCGAGGGCCACATAAGGTAATGCAGAACATGTCGAGGGCCAGACGTCTTACGCAATGTGATTGTTGTGGGATATGTTATACTCTAAAATATCAAAAAATTTTCCGTAAGTACTGTATATTATTTTTTCATCATTGACAAAACGGCTTCGCGGGCCGGATGAAATGGCTTTGCGGGCCGGATTTGGCCCGCGGGCCGTAGTTTGGAGACCCCTGCACTAGTTGGAGAAATGTTTCAGCCATTAGCATCAACTAGTTAGATGTTTCAGTCATTTATCTATTTGAGTAAACGTCTTTTTAATTTTTGAGTAAACACTTATCTCATGAGTCACAGTTTTTTTTGTCGCCCCTAGTTTTCTTGACGTCAGTCAGTTTGTTAAGATGTTATGATTTATGCGCTTGTGTTACGAAATTTTGACTGTAGTCTTGAGTTTGCTTTTTCTCTGCTGTTGCTTCAGCCTTTCAACTTTTCACTCGTAAGCTCTGCTTGCAATTTTCAGGACTGGGGATGCGTAATTTTACGTGAAAACGATTTCCTATTATAAACTTGCTGATCGATTCCTTGCTTACACCCATCGTGGAAAGTACATAGTTTGAAGTAATAATGTTGTAGCAGAACACTGCATGTTCTCATCATCACGTGACCCGCTAATACCAGGACCGGATTTACTTAAGGCTATATACTTAGGAGAATTAAGCCTAGGGCCTCAAGATCCAAGGGGGCCTCCAGCAAACTGTGGTCCGCATAGAGTCAGTTGCCGTTATAAGATGTGTTCGATAAATATTCGTCAACAATTTGTCATAACTATTCATGAAATGTAGTTTTATTCACCTGATCAGATTTCGTGATGGTAACGTCAGTGTCTTCTAACGGGTTTCCGTGACTTCAGTATGATCCCTTGGTCAAGCCGCATGTAGACTAAAGTCTCGTCATAGTCACAGCTCCACTGGTTGTGTTTGCTGAATGGTACTAATTGTTACGTGTGAATCAGGCGAATAAACCTGTGTTTCGTGCTAGATATGCACCTGGCCCAAAGCCAGTGAACCCGTTTCAAGTGTTTTTACAAACACTAAAACAATGCTGACTTGTTAATGTTTGGAAATTGCATTGTAATGGGACCAAATGAAGTGTCCAAACCTACCGCCATTTTGAACATGTGACTCGAGACCATAATATTGTGACCTCATCTGATTTGTTCGCAAAGCGATCAAACTCGAATTAAATCATTTTTTTTGCAAAAACAAATCGGAGAGTACTCGTTTTTTCATCCTCATGAAATGTGAATCAGTAAAAGTTCAGTGACAAAAAATAAATGCGCGAGTCCAACTAAGAACTCCAACCACGCAACAAAAAATTAGTTTCATTTTCAAGTAAGGTGCGCCAGAAACAATTTGCATGTTTTTCGCTTTCCCTGGAATACAATCTTTGGATTTTTGTCACGTTAATACTATCGCCGGGTCTACCAGACCAAGTTTTCAAAAATAAAAAAATACCTTTTCCTTCAACTGCAGTTTATCACAAAAACTACACTGAAAATATAAGTCTCACTGAGCAGTTTGAGCACTAAGAAAGTTACTTTGTACTGTAAATCATGCGATTTTTGATGAAAAGTAAGTAGGGTGTTAAAGTTGTCATATATGCCTGATATAGCGAAGGTGTCATAAATGCCTGAACTGGATTACTTATAAAAATAAATTTCGGGCATGAAGAATTTCTCCTTTTGTATACTGCCAAGAAGACCGTAGAAGCATGCACTGCGTGAATTTCAGCTTTTTACAGGCAAAACTCCCTCTAACGATAACGTGGGGTCAGCGTGGCCCGTCACCACACATTAATACTATCGTCGGGTCTGCTAGACCCGAACTCGCTCCCCTGTACAAAATCTAGAAGAGCGTGGATAACCGCAAGCGCACTTATTTACAAGTCACACAAAAACATGAAGCTACTGAAGAGCTGAAAGCACGCCGACTTCCGCTTCCGTAGTTTCACGTGAATGACGCCATTTGACCCGGGTCTGACAGACCCGCGATGGTATTCCAGGGTTGGTGGATTTACCATTGATGTGGAATGGCATTAGATGTAGTCTTTTTCTGTTGAGATGATACTTCCAGTTATGCCCATAAAGCAACAAATAGTCGACGCAACAATAACAAAATTGTGTATTCCTACCAACTACGTTTTCTAAATTAATGGCTTAAGTAACGTTTTATCATATTGAAGCAAAATGACGCGCTCAATCTTATTTTCAAGGTGTCCGTAAGATTTTGTAGATGGAGCACGAACAGTTTGTCTCAGTTTACCAAACTTTGATGTTAGACGTCCTCGGTCTTGGCCCATCAACGGATGAGCGCCATTACGTACGATAATCCTTCACATGGGTTTTGAACTTCGCTGCAAAACTGCAGGCCTTGGCCGTATTTTGTTAGGAAAAGTGAAGGTGTTGGCTGTTTTTGATAAAATGTGATTTTGAAATGTAGTGTTCCAAATTTTACAATACAATTGCCAGTTTTCCCAAAAATGTCTGAGATACACATTCAATGCCTAACAAATAATGCTTGTGACCAAATACGGCCTTGCACATACGATAATTTAACTTATATGCCACATAAATATTCCAGTAGATTTGATATGTTTTACTCAATTTCATTTTATCATTTGCAGCCCGCTTACTTCTTGACCTATTCATCAAATATTTAGAACAGGTGAGATATTTCTGAACTTTTTCACTTGCTAACTTTTGCTTGAATTGGCGAATGTGCATAAATGTCTCGCATGTTTTGTCCAGAACAATGTTCCGGAGGAAACACAAAGCATCGATTGGTTTGGTACACGCGTCGTTTCGGCAGTTCTTTCGGGTAAACGTTTTTTTCTTATATTTTCTTATTGTACCACAGCGTACGTATTGTCATCAGAGAGAAATTTTGTTATTCGTCCTACTTCTGGGCACATTTTGTCGTCTTGCAGTTTTTTCTGCAGATTCAGATATTAAAACGTTTCACATTTGTCGTTACATAGCCATATTTGCCCATTTGGAGCTTGAAAATTCTATTTCTTTCGTCGATTAATAAAAAACTTTCAACATTCAAACACATCAATCTTTCCTTGGTCAGAAACGTGTTGGCGGAAAATCAGGATTTAGTTAATCGTTGATGTTTGCCATTGGTTAACGCGATGATTCTAGCATGGCTTGAATCGACACCAGAGGTAGGTGAGTTTCTGGGGCTCGGCAGATGTCTGATGCAGAGCTCTTTTTGCGCGCTGATAAAATGTTTATCCTTTTTTTGAAGTAATCATATTTCGTTTCTCAATCATGGGTTGACCCAAACAGTGAAACCCACAAAAATGTTATTAATCCAACAAAGGCCCAGAAAAACGAGATGAGGTAAAAAGAGCTCGGTGAAATTCTCGGAAATAACTTGCCGGGTTCAACATCTCCAGCAAGGTTAAGGGCCACTGGTTTAACGCAATACGTGTTTATGCTGATAACACAAAGAAAATCCGATGTTTTTAAAATGACTCCAATACACACGACCTACTTTGCAGCTGGTCCTGGAACATACATTCAGCATATATGTTCCAACGTTCACCGGACTGTGGCAATACCAGTATCTTACTTGCTGAATATTCCATCGTACCTTCAGCGATTTCTTCATTCAGGTAAGAAAATGTTTCAAGTATCAACTGTTTTTCTTTTTTCCGAATTTAATAGCACACAAAACGTAGCCTCTGTTTACCATTTGACATAACCTTTTTGTGCCCTGCAACAACCCAAAGTCTTTTTATCTGGATCTGGAACGAAACTTGGGCCACTTGCAAATTTGCAAGAATAACTTTCAGTGACATTTGTGTCTAAGTTTGATCAAATTACATGCATTTAAATAATTAAATGATGACGTTGTATACGCTGTTGTTAGTTGCAACTTCATTATCAACATTTCTAATACCAACGGCTTTGTCTTTTAGAGTTTATCAGTGAAACACCTTTTGAAAACATTTATGCTATTTGAAATTCTGGTCTAAACTTGGTAAAAACTCTTTCAGTGACAATGCTATAACCACAGATCATATTATCAGGGCTCAATGAAATTGCTATGCAAGAGTCAAATTAAATGGTTGTAGGTAATCTTGAAAGCGAAGTCTTAAACGTTTGTTGCTTGAAAGCAACAATTGAATGCATAACCGCAACTGTTTGCTTTTTTGCTCTTAACGTTCATTTCAATTTATTGAATAAAATCAGCACAAACTGAATTTTACTTTAGAGCTACCGCTACGTGTCATTGATTTAAAACATTTCTAACTGCCTGCGTTGCAACCAGTGAACTAAGCGAGTGAAGTGTAACATTCTTAAGTGCATGTTTGCTGTGGTAAACAATGCAACATTCTGTTTTGAACAAAGTAACTCTCACACATGCAGCAGAACCATCAGTGGAAGCTACTTGCATGCATTGCTTTTTATAAATCCAACGTTTAGGATTTATATTTACATCACAGTAATTAATAAAAACAGAGCGTTAGGATATCACACCGATTTAAGATGAGGCAAATTAAGCACTGGCCTCGCCCCCCTTTATTTAAAAATGTAGATAAGTTTTGTGCTTATTACACTTTTGCCAGTTCAGTCCCATAGCAAGGCTTCATATTCACTCAGGTTTTAAAGTGTTATCACTAATCTATAACGATTTTCAACGTACAACTCTACAATAGATTTGCAAATAGTATTGCAGATGTAATATTTTTGCAATTACGCTTTGCTGAATGAAAAGGCTTTTTGGTTTATAAAGGTTTTGACAGTTGGTGCATATGTTCAAGTTTGGTTCTAAGCTTTCGTTGTACTTGTCTGATTTTTAGTCATGCACAGTCATGCATTATGAGTTGCTTCTTCTTGCGTATGGAGGTTTCCCTTCGAGTTTGCATGCTTTGTTTATTGCGGAAAGGCATGAATCACAGCACACGAAGCATAGTGAGGCGCTCGTACGGACACGATACAACAGCGTGACACAACACGTAATTGCACAAAGCGCAGTCGCAATTGTTGGGCCACCGCGGGCGGTAGCAGCATGAGCTTGAGCTGAGTGCTAGGTTCCTTGCTCAAGGGAACAACCGGTGAGGGGGATCGAATTCCTGCCTCTCCATCGTGAGGCCAACTCTTTACCGAAAGAGCTAACTGGCCACCAAGGGTTGCTGATTATCATTTTGTCGTCTGTTCTTATTAAGTTAACTAATTGTTATGGTTAAAACTTTCATTGCATATTTTTTGTGTATCTTAATCAATTAGCAGATTATCAAATCTTGAACAACCTTACATTTCTGTTTTCGCATCTTTCTTGTAATATGCACTGTATAGGGAGCTTGAATAAGCAATTTCAAAAAACGAAAAATCCATCCAGGTATAAATTTAGTAACGGAGAGCTTTGTTGCGGAGGGCCTAAACCATTTTAGCCTTAGTTAGAGCCCCACACTCACGCAGGTGTGACCTTTATTTGGTCGTTGGCCTAAAAACAGGGAAAGTATGCCCCACTTAATCCAACTCCTCCCCCTAAAATTTTTCTTTTCTGGTGCCGCCTTTGCTAGCAGTATTGGTTTTGATCACAGCCAGAATAGATCAAAGCCTTTCTCTATTCTTCGCAAAAAAATTACAATGCGATCTTTTCTTGGAATTTGTGGCTCTTTCGTATACTTCAGAAACTCTGTTCTTTGAATCTCGGTGATTTCAGCGGCTTTTATAGCTTTACTTCTTTTGATATTGATATTTCCATCCGAAATCCTATTGCCGCCCTCAATTATTTCGTCTGGTTATGGACCTGACTATTGCTTTTTGTCAAGCCCATTCTTATAGTAACTGCACATTTGATGCACCAAATACGCGCAATATTTTCAGTGAACATACAGTTTATCTAAGCCGTTTGGGGTGGTCATTTTTCAAGCAATACAAATAGAGTGTTTAAGCCTCAGACTGAAGGTAAACAGCATGAAGACAAGTTTTGAACAGACTCAGCTAATCATAAAGTAAGCTCAGAGTATGGACGCATCTTCTATTAAAGTTAAGCTCACGACAATGTTTTCTAGCTGATTTAACTAATATCCAAAACTTGAAACAGGTAAACTCTGTATACTGACAATCCTGTTGGATAACAGAAAAACGCAGGAATCACTGCAAACGCGTAACAAATTCACTGGCCGTTGACCAACCAAGGTTCATGTACTGTTTTTGGGAACAGTGCAAGTGACTGGTTGTTTATTGCTGGAGACCACTCTGCTGCAGTGACTAGGCTTGAGTTTTTCAGAAATGAACTAATGAATTAATGCAACAACAAGTTTAATGAATGAAACCAAGCACTGATAAAGGGAGCTGATAAAATAGTGAAAAACAAAATTATTTTTTTATATATTAAAAAAATTATTTTTTTTATATTTTTTATATTTGAAAACTCTGTTTGCTATAGACATTAGGCACTACCAGGCCCGTAACCAGCTTGGGACACCAGGAAGGGCGAAGAGTTTTCGAGAGGGGCCCAAATTTTTTTAACTTTGTCCAAAATTTTTAAACTATGTCCAACACATTTTTTCAGGGGTGGCAAAAATTTTTGCAGGGGGGTTTCGCTCCCCCTGCGTCCCTCCCCCCTGGTTACGGGCCTGGGAACTACCGTCTGTTAAAATATACTCGAAGTCCTTCCTTAAAAACTTTTGACATCATTAACACTCAAAAGCACAAGCGTTTGTATCTATCAGGCAGAGGGCAGATAAATAATATCTGCATCATTTGATGAAACACTTTCTTGTCACCAACATATCCAATAGTTCACAGTCGATCACAAAAGTTTTTCGTGCTTTTAAGCAAGCAAAATTATGAGCTTTTCTTAGTTCAGGACTGCGATAACATCAAATTCTATAGTCAGAAAGAGGTATCATTCTGTTTCTCAAGCGTGATGTTGGAACGCAATCTATTGTTTTTTGCTATTCGCAGAAAATAAACATTCTCCTTGTGTTTGCGACAGTTGTCCAGTGGTGTAGGAGATGGGGGTCCAGGGGGTGAAAGTGCGCCCCCAAATGTTTTGAGTTGTCAAAAATCCGGGAAAAATTCTTAAAAATTTGGGCAATATCCCTGAAAATCTAGGCAAAACCCTGAAAATACGGGCAAAAATGGCGCCCAGCATTGGTTGACTTTACAAAATGGCGCCCAACGGTTTGCAGAAAAACGAATGAAGACGTTTGTTTGGAGGCCACACCACAAAAAGGTCTTCATGATGTTTGTGGGAGTAAATTTGTGGGCAAAAGTCGCACAACAACTTTTCGGGCAAGTTTAGGGAAATTCGGCAAAAATCCTTCGCAGCTCCCGAAATTTGCTTGCTCCCACACCTATGCAATTGTCACATATAAAAACACTTTTTATCATGCTTCCGCTGTGTTCAATGCGTTTCTTATTTCCTGTTCGTTCTTTTTCATTATTTTCTCACAACTGCTTTTCATAAAAACGGCCTGCATCTCTCCTATGCCCAGGCATGCCCTCGGTTTCAAGCCATTCGAACGGCAGTTTCTTATTGATTTTCAATTTGCCACCGACAAAGAACACGCAGGAAGAGATGACCAGCAGTCATTGCAGAACCCGGAAGAAAGACAGTAGTGTCATTTTTCTATTGCGTAACACACCCTTATTATTATCTAACAAGTCCACTGATAAGAATCCAGACATTTGCTTCTAATCTAATAACTTATGGTGACGTGCTTTGATGCAGTCAGATTGTTTGTACTCGTCACTATTCTTTGAACACTATAATCGCATTTTACTCTGTGATTGAGTGATCGAACTTTGCAGTGTCCGTTTGAT
>Ga0210059_1005479_pt1 | contig 20434 bp, 10 predicted proteins | sample Ectturendosymbi2_FD_188042 | JGI IMG/M metagenome (GOLD analysis project Ga0210059, IMG submission 188042) | Ecteinascidia turbinata endosymbiont from Florida, USA - Sample 2 (SPAdes) (version 2) | ecosystem: Host-associated > Tunicates > Ascidians > Unclassified | place: Key West, Florida...
TTTGTACCAATGTTTCAGTAGGTGCACAAAACACATTGGCACCTTTCTTTGAATTAGTTTCTCAAATAATTTCATGTGTAGTACTCGATCGAATGCTTTCGAGGCATCTAAAAACACAGCATGCACAAATGAACCATGGTTTACAAAGTACGAGGCAGTTTGCTTTAACAAAAATGTACATTGAAAAGCTTACAATATTGCTTAAGACTTTTTAAGGGACTACGTTTCTGTGTAAACAGAGTCATTGATATGCGATCATCGAGCGTAGTAGGTGCTGGTCGTGAAAAGGAAACGAGCCATACAAACTTGTCAAGCGTGACTGCGTGAGGTGCTCTGACGTTGGCCTGTTTGGTCAGCATGTTTAAACTACGCTTCGACCGCAGCGAGTAGACGGGTGAACGCATCGTTGTGGTGAAATCTGTTCGTTGGGTTTACGTTTAAGGTTGCTGTTATGCAAGCCTGTGGTTTCCCTGCATATATCAAGGCTTCCTCAGGAATAACATTATGTGATCCTGCATAAAGCGACAGACGAGATTAAATTTGCAAAAAGAAATACTTTGAGTTTCTTCGCTGTACATGATGCGTCAATATTGTTCAAAGGGGAACGGCTGATGGACCAGCGAAGTGGGCAAGCTTGAGTGCTAGCGAGTAGCCAGTACCACTGCAAATCAAAATTTGAAACAGGCTGTTTAGCTGCAGAGAGGTTCATTCTTAATACCGAAGCACCATAGTTCTCGGGCAAAGAATCGATCTTGTTCTTGCGCTTCGGCGGAAATGGTGAAGGTTTAGCTGCTAAACGCTTAGCTAGGAGCAAGACGTATGTATTTTTTTCTGAAAAGTAATGGATTGCAGATTATCATAAAAACTTCAGAAGTTCAAGCGAAGTGGAACATATCACATTATATTGGTTGGTAACATCCACTCAGCAATTGAGCCAAAGCAAAATACTTTTGTTTCCATCCAGGCGCAGAACAATGGCGTGGTGGACAGATCAAACTAAAGCTCATCGGCCTACCTCTGGCTTCTGTTTGCTGACCACCAAGGTCGTCAACAGTATGGGGTTGAGTGGCTGATTCTCACGAAATGGTCAATCAGCCTCACCTTTTCTGTAACAGTAAATATTTTGGGCTGGGCTATGACAAGGGTGGGCTAGTTTTTTGAACCACGGGCCGTATTTGATTCGGAAATTTGACAGCGGGCCAGATCGGGAGCAGATGGGAAAGTTTGTTTATGTAAAATAACAGGAAGGAGATGCGTAAACTAATAGGAAGCAAGTCATCATGAAACAATTTCATCCTGATATAATTAGGACAATTTCAGCGGGCTGGATCTTTACGGGTAGTAGTTCGCCCTTACCGAGACCAGGGAATCTCGTGGCTGTTGTTCGTAAATCGCCACGCAAAGGCTTTAAACATCAACATTCAAGTTCTGAGATCTTTTGGCGCCGTGCCTGTGCTGACATACGCTTTCTTGTCCTAACAAATTGTGACTGAGTCTTGATTGAGTGCAGTAAACCAACTTGAAGCTCGTCTTGCTGTAGCGAAAACATAGCATAGCCCTGGTTGGATTGATTTTCGTGGCACCACCGCGTGTTGCTCGGTCGTTCAAACTTGCTGTTATTGTCAGCAAAGAACAAGCCTTGGCTCGCTAGTAATTTGCGACTCGTTAAACCAAAACAGACGGCCATTGGGCATTCCCTGAAAATGACGACAGTTCGCTCCGGCGGGCTGTTGTTTGACAGCACAACCTTGCTTGCAATACATTTGGCATGTAGTAGATTCAACTGAATCTTAAAGTCTCAAAAGACACGAAACGATCTTCACTCCAGCGAAAGGCATGGCGAACCGACCAGCACTTGAACTTTTCGCACACTCACACTGTTACGTTACATAAAAATAAGAACTTACCACATGCGGTCGAGGTTTTAGAACAGACAATGTAACATGCTGAATGGTGATCTACCCATCCTCGTTGTGAACTCGGAGCCGTTTAAATGAAGGGGTTTCACTGCATTTTTACTATATTTTGCTGAGGATTTGCGTGTAGTTTGGAGGAAATGTCAGTTGCGCTGGAGTTGACCACGATCAGAACAAAAACATAAGTAACTAAGTGATAGAAATAACATCTGTTTGTTTGCTTTACTCAATCGCTACTCCCGTCTCAAGGGCATTTTTTGTCCCATTGCGGTTGAGAGCCTGCCGCAAGCAGGATTGAAGGCAACCACCTGCAAAGCAACTAACGTTGTGCGTTTTGATTTGGTACCTTTCACGCACTGTGCCATCTTTGTTAATAACACCAACGCTTTTTCGCTGTGTTGCTGGTAATGTACTCAGGAAGTTGAGCGTAAGAGAGCGCCCTCGTGAATAAAATGCATTTTCATGGACGCCGGAGCAGCGGTAAAGCCGGGGGCAATAAATGAATGGAGCCAAGGGAAACTTATAAAAACTAAAAAATCGTTACCAATTATGCTTGTTTCTGTTCAGCAGCGATGTTGGCCTCAAAAGTAATAAAATAAATTATTGAAAACATTCTGTATTTTCTGGATGCGCGAATAGCTGCAATAAATTTACTTCAACTCGGTTTGATAAACCATGAAATTGCCTATGATACTGTTATGAAAAGGTGCCTCCGCCCCTGTTTCCCCCCCTTTTGAAAGGTGAGGGGTACCTACCCTCGTCATGCTCCCGCTCTCCGGCGTCCCTGTGCATTTTGTAGCCTTTATGATGGGTGAAGTTGAGAACAATTGATCCTTCCTGTACACTCCGAAAACCGTAAACTTTTTAAATGATTAATTGTTCTTGGGATACGCTTGAAGAAATCAAATGGATCATCTCACGTGAACTGGTTTTACTCTTAGAGACTCTTCCTGTCATAAATAAATGCTCGGTTTGTCTCTTGGGCTACGACTCTGCGGACTCGCAAAAATGTTTTCTCTGACTCAACAGCGTGCACGGATTTGGGATTGAGAACGGCTGCATTAACCCTGCAGCGAGGTCAATTTGCTAGAGCAAAGTCATCTTGCGGAAGAGTGGCCACATCTCATGTCACTGGAACCAACCTACTGTAGATTGTAAAAGCGAAATGACATTGACCCGCACTACGATCGAGACAATGGCCGCGGAAATGCTTGCCTCCCATAAAACTTTCGCGCAATTGCCCACCACTTCTGTGACGCGTCAGCGTTGAAACTTTGGTCTGACAACGCCCAACTCTGGAAATGATGTTTCCAGTGAGATATGAAATTTGTTTTCTTGCAAATCGTCTCCGTGAATAAGAGAAATTTAGGTAAGGGCGAAAGTTTCGGAGTTACTTCGCCTTCTTTAGATTTGCATACTTGCGGTGCCCGAGACATAACAACTTTCAAGTAACTAACTTCACTCCACGAGTGAAAGAAGCAAGGAATCAATCACAAATTTTAAATAGGAAACCGATTTCACGTAACACTACGCATCGTCAGTCCTATCATCTTATTCAAATAGAAGACGTAACAACTTTATCAATAGTTTTCAGAAGAAACAAACGCTTAGTAAATCTAACGCTATGTTTAAACAATGCCATCCCGTACGCCCTATCGAAAGCAATCCTTTCTTTTCACAGCCAAGTATCAGAGAATATTATCTTATCAGAGCATATTTCGCTTGTTGAGTGAACATCATCAGCTTTTATTCAAACAAAAACTTTTGTTCAATATTTTTGTGCGTTGGTATAGACAAGAAGTCTCAAACTCAAATTGCTCCGAGGGTCCAATGAGGACTTATGAAGTAACGCGAGGGCCGCATTATGACGCTGACGCAACAATGGCGCTATGCCTGAACCTCACCAGAGACATCTTTTACATCTTATTTCCTGCGAAAGGTATCGTGGGTTACAGGGAAATCATTTCTAGCCGTCTCTACATTTGTTTGAAAGGAACTTGCTCACTCGCTGGTTGAGCGCTTTTAAACAATAGCGTAACTCAGTGGTGCTTAAACTGGGTTCGACGGAGCCGTTTCAGGGGTTCGACAAAGGTCATCTGATTTCAGTAACGCATTTTTACTTTCTGTTGTATTAGGCAAAAATGGGGTTCGACAAAAGCTTGGAAAACTACGTTAGGGTTCGGCGTGCTTGTAAAGTTTAAGAACCACTGGCCTAACTTAAATGTTAATTATTTGAAAATTCGCAAAGAGCATCACGGGCCGCGTGTTTGAGACCCATGGTGTACACCACAACCAGAACAAAGTCATGAGTAACTGATTAACAGAAAAACTATTGTTCAGTGTTCTCATTGATAAATTTTGTTGATGGGCGTGCAAGTATCATTTAGAAATGAGACGACGTTGGGCGAATTATGGGAAGTTACTCTGAAGTTTGCAAAAATTGTCATAAACTGCGGCAGAAAAAAACGAAAAAAGGGGTGAAGCTTTTGCTAGATTTACGAGACATCGCTGACGAATGGTCAGCAATGGTTTGATATTTGTTGAGGACTAATGCCATTTTTGCAAGATGTTATCCAGTGGTGATTGCCGCCTGCTTAACAGCGGTCAACATGATATTATTTGGCGGAGTATAGCATAGCCTTGTTTGCTTCCGACACTTTGTTTCCGGCCAAGAAAAACGAAACTTCATCGTTTGTCTTTTCGATTCTTATTGGGAGAAATATTGTGATTGTTTGTCTTCTAAATGTTAGGTAGATCTGACAGCAATATTGTTAAATAAAATTTTATGACATCTGCGAAGGTGGTTTGGTATACACATCGGTGTAATTGAAGCAAGAACTTAGAAAATAATGAGGTGTGATCACTGATCAGCATCAACAGAAATACAAATGTATAAATGATTACAAGCAGTAATTTCAGAAGAACGAAGTCTATGCAGGTCGTTGGCTGTCAAGGGGACACTGCCAACTTCGCCAGTTTTACCAGAGAGGCGACCGCATTGACTTGACGTTCTTGACCACACCACCTCAACACGGAATAGATCAAGCGCAGAAGTCTTTTCTCGAGATTGAGAATCACTTTAATAGTGTAATTGTGCTCATCTTAGGAAATTCGATTCAGGTGAACAAGCAGAGGATAATGACTAGAGAACGTTATATTTTTGAGGAGAAAAGACAGCTTTGTTGCGTAAGCCACGCGACGAAGCTCTGGCATGCGTAACTGAATGTAAAGACGTCGAATGATGTTTTTTGCAGTCATGTTCATAAAACGCGAACACAGTAGCTGTGCAAAATATTAATTTAAAATTGACTGAATATTTGAAACACAATATAGTTCCAGTGCGGTTACGCTTCTCACTGGATACTCAGCACCAGCTGTTCTTGCAACTTCAGGATCACGACACCTGCAGGATGGGGTTCACGCTTGAGTTGCTCTTTACCTGGCGCAGTGTTTTCTCACAGTCGTGCTAGCCATCAATTCAGACGTCACAAAGTATGGAGGCTTGCGTCTCATATCCTCGACCTTTGTTAGAAGCTTCAGTAATCCGAGGCCTTGCTTTCGGACCGGAGGCCTCTGGAGAAGCAGCTAAAGGTCACACTGCGTGCTTTCGTGCGTGGTGCTAGCTATGTTCAGCAGTTCTGTAGTTTCGCAATGCCGATGCTGCTCACCAGAAACAGAACTACAGTAGTTCCCGCCCTTATCCTCACGGTTTGGCTTTGGTGGAGTTCAAGCGCTGTCTTTCTTGACTTCAAAACAGTTAGTTCTAAATTTATCGTTGTAAAGCTGGATGGATCATGCAGCGTGATGATTTTCGGCTATCAATTACTGAATTGGTGGTGCGTGCAGAAGCAGTGAAAGCTAGGTTTAAAAATTGTGTTTTGTGGAAGATAAAACGGCTTACCTGAGGTTCTGAATATCAAAGGAAAAACACTGTCTGTGAAGGCACTTTCAGCATTTAGTAATGTCCCCTAAATTTGTCAAGTTGGCGTATTATACATTTTTATTTGACGCTGTGAGCTATTGCTAAGTTGGTTAGGATTAGTTTAATAAAATACACTAATAAAGAAATGAAAAGATATGCTGTTTTGAGCAGCAAGCAAAGCATAGTTACACTTTACATCGCAGCTTGTCAAGAAAACGTACAAGTGTAGTAGATGACATAGGCGTAGCCAGGGGGGCGAAAGGGGCCGTGTCCACCCCAAATTTTTAGAAAATATAGTCGTTTTGTGCTTTGAGAGGCGTTTTTGTAAACAAAATAGTGTTACTCGCCTAAAGTCAAACATTTTGCCTCCCCTCAAAATTATGGGCTGGCTACGCCACTGGTAGATGATAGTTAAAGCTGCAAGCAGAGCCTCGAATATGCCGTCAGCTATAGAGACCCTTTGACCAATGAATGCAATATAAAAACAACTGACAATCAATTCAAACATGTCCTTCAGTTCAATTGTTGAAAACGTTTAAGTCTCAGCAGCACGCCTGAAGAACACATTGCAAGGCGTCTTCAAAATCTGAAGGTTTGAGTGCATCTATTCCTTGAGAAATATTGGTTTGTTTCTCATTAGTGCACAGTAATGAATGCTATTGCCCCTGTTATATTGTATTTATGACTTGCTGTTTTACTGTTTCTATTCTTGTTTGGCTCCCACCTACGTTAAGTCTGGTGAAACTTAACACACCGTTGTTAAGATTTGAGGACAGTGGTTGTTGTCTCATCCTTATGCGGGTTGGAAAGCACAGCTCGATATCGTAATAAATAAGAATGAGAGTTTCAAGTCTGATCGATACACACTGCACATGCGTCACAGTGGCTGGCGGAAGAGATGTGTTGTTATTGACTTACCCGAAGTCACGCGAATAAAACTTGCACATCACGATTTTTCGCCCAACGTAATTGTCTATTTTAGAAATTCCAGTCACATATTTGTCCTTAGAATGCTATTGCTGAGGTGAAAAGTTACAGGCAGAGAACCACCCCGGCGCAAAGTTGCTAACCTGTGCCTGCCAAGTACGGACATCTCTTGAGTCAAACCTCAGGTGGGCCGAAGTGTGTACAACTAAAGCTTTCTTACGTTTCTTGTCACGTCTCGTGTTGGTTAATTAGGCGCTTGAAAGCAGCAAGACGTTCACAGCGTTAGTTGTGATGGCAATTTAAAATTTTGTGTTGTGTGTAAAGTTTGTTGATCCAGTCGCCTGCTTACCTTGATGCGTCTGATTTCAACGGGACTTACCAGTCACCTGGCTTTTGTACTGCAGTGATAAAAGTTTTGTTTATAGATAATTCACGAAGCATAAACTTTTATCTGGTGCCTCCGTTTATTATTTGAATTGTTCAAGGTCCCCTTGTGGTTGAAATTCATGCTTAGGCACTTCGAGTTCAAACGGCGCCGTTAGCAGCAAGAATAAGTGCTGCGCTGAAGCGAAAAACGAAGATGTACAGCCAGCCCCGCAGGCACACTGCGTTGCATTTCGAGTGCGCGCTCTTGTCAACATTGAACGTGTCAAGGCAATCGCAGTCCAGCACACATAAGTTAAGCCGCTTCGCAATCGATGAAGTTAATACCATTGGCGCTGTAAGGTACTGTACCTGCGCTCAGGACAGGACATCCTTGATTTGCAGATTTGTCTTAGTTCAATCCTTTCCTGTAACGAACAGTTTTGGGAATCCGGGGAAGCGCTACCTCTTCTTGCTCCATATCTACTGGGCCCGAAGTCAGTGCTGTAGCCTAAGCAATTGAGACGAAAGGTTGAGTCAGTCAAAACGTACGAGAGTGTGGTGAAACTTGTGAACTATACAAAAAGTGTGTTGTCTCGGAAATGACATGACAAGTTTGTTCACGGTTGGAAGGCAGCTAGTCACTGGTTTATTGGGGAAGTGTTCATGTAGCTAACAGACATAAACTTCTAGCAAAGTGTACAGTTTGATGAAAATGAAAATGTGGGCTTGGTCAGCTTGCACCAAACCCTTGAGTCGCTTCAACTCTTTCTTGAGCCTGGTGTTGTTTATGTCGCGTCCTGGCAACGAGTGACTCTGCGTAAGATACGCATTTTTAGGAAAGAACTTTGTAAGTTTGGAGTGCGAGCCTCACTGGACCTTAACACGCAGAAGCTAGTAACACAAAAAATGATGCAAGACAGAAAAAGCAACACATAAAGGTGATGAGTTGCTGTAAAGCTGGCATTGTGTAGAATACTACGTAAAGAGTTTGTCCGCTGTGCGAGCTGCTAGATGAATTTATCTGTCATGCTAGCGCCTTTTGGTATTTTAATTAATCATCGTAATCAAGCTGATACATTCCGAAGTTCACATGCACAGATTTTTCTGAAGAGAGTCCTTGTGTACATGTCGAGACCATCTCATGAACGACCAGCTATAAGCTGTGATTATTGCTTTAGCGAAGCCTAAATCGAAACAACTGAGTAGCTCTTGGCATTCCTCCTCACCGTTCAGAAGTGACTCAGTTGCTATCCGTGCGAGGTATGTCGATCGGAACTGAAAAGACAGGTTGTAATTTATTTATATGCATTAAACCGCAACGCAGTGACTCGTCTTTTACACATGCAGGTAGAGTTGCGTTTTTCCCAAAGGAGTGGGTTTGAAATATGCTATACAGCACGTTGGCAAATTTCAACCAGTGGCTTAGAAGCGTCAGGTTACGTGTTATGAATCAGGCAGTGCTGGATTTTATAACTGGTTTCATATGTGGTTTGAGGACAAGAATACAACTCTATATTAGATTCTAAGATTGTGATACCAACACATGACATCAAAAGAGTTTTCTACAATTTGAAAAACCGATGCTTCAGAAAAAGAAAATAAGACATCTTGAAAGCAATGCAGTAGATAACTCACTATTGGAAATTCTGCAAGTGGTGAACTCAATTAAAAAGCAGGCTGTGGCACTTCAAACTGCCCCGTTTGACAGAAAGGATCGTCTTTGTTTACATCTGTGCCTATTTCTCTACCGCTTGGCTGACAGTAAACCACTTCTCGAAAGTGTGAGTGGTTCCAGTAACAGCTCGACAAAATCATGCTGAGGTATTCGAAAACGAGCGCTCGAGAAAGTGTGCAGACTGGAACTGAGCAGTGGTGGAGTGTTGTTGAGTGGTTTTGCGGCATCTGTGCTGACAACTTTTGCGTTGAAAGGGCAGAACTAATAAATGCGCTGTTGTAATTGTACTATCGTGGGGAAATGTGTTACCAGCATGGACCGAGAACAGGGGTAGGAAATATTTTTGCTCATGGACCGCATGGTATTCTAAAATTTGACAGCGGTTCCTATGAAAGAGCTTAACGGAAACGAGACGTAGTTAGCGCGTATTTATCTATGCCCTACCTACATACAAGCAAGTTGTGGGCTAGCTAGACTGTCTATTTACGCTATACGAGTATATCATGTGACCAAATGAGATCGCCGCTGCGTAAGTCGCGCACAAGGCAAAACAGCCAATTCAAACAGTATATAGCAGATGTTAGTCTGGTTCCGTGTAGGATTGAGAGTTTTTTTTGACGTGCTAGCCAGGGCCATGCAAATTTCTTGAATCGAGGGCCGCACTGGGTTCTAAAATTTTACAGCTCAGTCACATCGGAAAATACGAAGTGGATTGCTTGTGTGAACTAACACACTGTAGATGCAAAACAGGAATTGGTACATTTAAACAGGCTCAGCGGGCGTGATTAAGTCGATTAAGTCGGCTGTACGGCCCGTATGCAGTGGCTTAACTGACGGGGGTCGGGGTTGCGTGCCGCCCCCCCTTGGCAGGCTAAATGTAAAAAAGGGCCCCTTAGCTTGAATTTCGCTGTTTAGTATTCATTTGATTTTTAGTAGGTTTTTGTTTTTAGCGATTTTCAAGAAATTCTCGGAGTATTTTCCGGCGATTTCGGGTGTTATTACAGGCGACTCCAGTTAATCACATAACCGATTTGCCATTATTTTTGTGTGTGTTCAACCGGAGTATGCAATTATCCGTGTCAGAAAAATACCCGCAAGTTCACCGCCTAGTGACACAGGGGGCCCAAAATTCAGTCCCGTCGCCATGGGGGCTTTTATAGGATTAGCCCCCCAAACAAAGTTTCAACACCCAAATTGAAATGTGCACTAGAAATCATTGTAGTTTTTATCAATTCGTTTTCTGTTTTGTCCTGTAATTTATAGTCAGAGCAATACCTGCCGCTGTTACATAGAATATCATCGCCTGATCATTTTTGGTACGTTTGTGAGGTAATAAACGTATTTGAGGCTGAGCACTTTTAGAGATCTTGTCCCTAGATTGGAACTTTTGACCCTTTTTAGGGATCTTTTGGGCATTTTCGGAAAAGTTTGAAAATGTGCAAAAATGAATCATTTCAGTTTATTTTGCTAATCATGTTTGGTTCAATTTTAAACACTTATCATGGCGCTCCGATTTTATGCTGTATCACCACAGATTTATAAATTTTTTTGTAAAATAGGGATTTTTTGGTACTGTTCTAGCTAGGGATTTAGGAGTTGCAGTTGTGAGAGCCCTGGGCTTGAGCGTAAAGCGTCACCATTCATTGCTTGCAGTGTTGAACGTAAAGCTAGCGTATATGCCTAGTTGTATACGTCCAGAAGTCGGACTTACACCTGATCAACGTAGTTTGTGTAGTGATTGTTGCGAAAAAATGTATTATGGGTAGCTCAGACAGTCTTCTCGTAATTTGTACTGCATAGAAGCAAGGTACATTTGGTGCGTACGACCAAAGTTACACATTTGCGCAGCCTGCTGTTCAGACAGCAAGATAGAGTTAATAGTGTAGTTATAAGAGTTTAATTTAGAAGTCACTGCTGAGCTTGTTCCAACCGATTAGTGCAGTTAGTGGATTATGGATGTTAACCATGTTGCGTCCACGTAGGCCCCGCTGGTCTATATTTGTCAACATTTATTGGCCTATTTGAGATACAAAATGTTATTGATCTAAACATGTGCCATGCACCAGGAGATTAACAAGTCTAGACATTAGAAAGGTTTATGCAAGCATATTTCGGCCAGTTAAAGCACGATGCGCACGCTTATCAAGCAAAATTCACGTAAGCACAAATGAGAACGTTCATCGCGGCGCGTTGCCTTGAATGGCCTGAAGTTTGTTCCTGCGGTAACAGCGTTTTCACAACTGAGCGATAGGCTTGATTCTGATTTCCTGCAATTTTTTGTTAACATTTGCATTTCATTACAACATCTCTAAATAATATTGTCGTTAATTAACTACCAATGAAAGACCCAATTCCTTTTGTTAAGCTTTATTCCCAAGACACGTCTTGATGAAGTTTATCCTGACGTATTTATTGCCCTTCGGATGATGCTAAACTGCCCCGATGCTGTTGCCAGGGCTGAAAGGAGTTTCAGCAAATTGAAGCTAATCAAACAGTCTCTTATGACAGATAGCAGACTATCCTCTTTAGCCATGTTGTCGATCGAAGCTTCATTTGTGCGATCTCTAGATTTGGATGATTTCAAGTCTTTTGCATGCCAAAAGACTTGCTCCAAGCCGTTATGATACTACTATAATATGACATTGTTTATAATATTTTCATGGAAATTGTTATGTAATATTTTTCATGTGTGCTACTGTGCCACTGTACAGTTATTTGTTTTGCTGTATGACTACGGTTCGCCAGTTGAGTAGCCTGCATTTAGGGGGAGCAGAACAGGGCTGCTACGACTGTTCATATCTAGTTGTAATTGTTTGGTGTGCAGCTCCAAATTTGGATAAAATTGTTTGGCATTATTTGCTTAGTAGTCGCTAAATGAATGTAGTTTTATCACTGATGCAGAGGCATCAATGAACTGCTCAAAAAAATTTTGGACTCAGTGCATTTGTTATGTTGTTTACTCAGGCAGTGACCAGACTCTTCCCCAATGCCCTATCAATAACTCAAACATTTGGTGGTTAGAAGAAACGTGGAATTAATTTAGGAGTTAATTACCAAGATTTCGGTCTGTGGTGGTTCTTACAACAAATCATAAGCCTGCCTTACCCAGTCACATGTCATTGATAGGGATCAATTTCAGGATATGTAAGATGAAAACGTGAAATTTTAATTTAAAGTCATTTACCCAGCTGAAGCTCATCACATCACCGACAAATGTTTTCTGTTTTTGTCGAATAACGTATATGAGTTTTTGGGAACTAAGTATCGCATATCCAAACGGCGGCCCATGTGCCCCCTTCAGCTAAGTTTGACCCCTGGCTCAAACCTCTAGTTACGCCACTGCCTGCATGTGGCCCGTGCGCCGTAGTTTGCCCATGCTTGTGCCAGAGTGGGAGACCCTGTGCTTTTGATCATGCTTTTGATTAAAAAGCTACCTAGGTTCGCGTAGCAGGTTTGTGGGCCACTTTCGTGTTGCCAGCATTACCGGAATGTCCTACGAGGTAATCACCTTACTAAAATATTCGAATGATGTCCAAAACTTTCCATCTTTTGCAGTTTTTACAGGGTTTTGAGAGACATTTCCTTTTGAGTCTCGTTGGCATTTTTTATTGTTTTAAAGCAGGCCCATAGCCCCGGGAGCATGTTTCCCCAAATTTTGTTGTGGCCGGAAAACTTTGTTTCAAACCTAATAATAAAAACAAAAGTCTTGCCCCCCCCAAAATGTATTTCCCCCCAAACCTTCAAACCTGGCTAGGGACGTGATTTAAAGTCGCCGGTGACCACAAATTCAATCCTCCAGTGCATCGAAATTTCTTCACTGAAGGACGTTGCGCTGTTTGCACAAACTATCTTACCCAACTGAAATCTTAACTGACAAACTATAGCTTTGCAAGCACATAGAATCGCTTGAGCCTTGCACAACTTGGTGTAAAGGAAGTAACGATTTTTAAGTCCCCGCCCGTACTCCGATTTCAAAAACGTGTTCTTGATTCAAGCCTGACTGCATGCATTACAGATGTTTTATTGTTTAAGTCAGAGTAAACGATAAAGTAGAAATATGCTGCACGAACAATCGCCTAGATTTTGGATACGGTAACTATAATAAAAGTAAAACCGTCAGCTCTCTGAACATCAGAAAGTCGTGTGCGATCAAAGCAATATTTGAAGTGCGTGGTTTCCGGAGTCAACCAGCCGCGTATTGGCGCAAGAATCACGTATCCTACCTTTGTCACTTTCGCTTTGTGTAATTTGCAAAGAGAATATCAGTGTATGCAAATACATTTCTAACTTTTTACTAGTATCTTATACAATTGAATTCTCTATTCCACCTCTTACAATTGTTGGTCAGCTGTTTAAGTTGAAAAGTAAAGTTGACCTGCAAACAATTGTGCACAAGTGTGAAATGTTGAACTTTATTGCTGCCGTCGGACACGATGCAAAAACAAAAGTATGGTACATATAGGATTGATATGTGCTTTTTTACGTGAAATTTTCTGCTGCAGTGTATCCAAACGTAAGTTTCCTGGTCATATCGCTACTAATAAGAGACAAACGAGTATGAAGATTTACCTGGGTAAAATGAACGTGGGGTTTTTTTTGCCGTCCAGTTAAAATATTACAGCGTCAGATAATGAAGATCTGTTGTCTGTTACATGGGTTCTTAAACTGGGGGCACAAAGCCAGATTTACCAATAGGCTATGTAGGCTTAAGCCTAGGGCCTCGAGATCCAAGGGGGTCTCCAGCTAACCGTGATACGCATGGAGTCAATTGCCGGTATACGATCAGTTCGATAAATATTTGCCAACAATTTATGTCTTGATTATTCATGAAAGTTAGTTTTATTTCGTGTTGATTTAGCAACGAATTTCCATGAATATCGTGTGAATTAGGCGAAAGTTGTTCGTGTTCGATATGCACGTGAGCAAAGCTTATGGTTATACTGCAGATAAGATACACGCGTAAGGCTAGCATTATCCTACAATAAAAATATGGTTGCTTCTTCTGAGCTTGAGGACTACAGTGGTTTTGTTAGCGTTTGCATTACTCAAAGCTCGTTTAGTATTTTTAGATGTGATTTTTTTTCCACTTTAATTTTCTTTAACAAAGTCAATCAGAAATCACATTGCTATTGAGTACTTGTTCAAGTTTGCACTGCTCCCATGCTAAGCAAATCAGAGCATCTTAATTAACAAGCCAAGGTCACTTTGCCAAATTGCCACAGAATTCTATCCCAAGGAGACAAAGAGTAAGAAAACAGCAAGAAAATCATAGATCTGCGTGTGAGTCCGATGCCTTAGATTCGTGGTTCTTGGTTTATCCAAACACGTGGACCCATATTTCTTAGCTTGATGGTCAATAACTGCTCAGGAGAAATGCCTTTTTCAAGAATCAGAATAATAATAAATGAATTAAAATGTCACAATGTTCCAGGATAGGTTGTCCACACTACGAATTCGGTGTAGTAAAAGTGACAAACTTAGGCAAACAAATTTTACTGAATTCCTAGATGATTTTGCTATAGAGAATGCCAGGACAAGAACTTTTTAATTGTTTACTGTGCTCTGTTCAGCCCTACTTAATTCGATGATTGTAGCTTGCTTTCTATTGTTTAGTACGTATTTCAATAAAGGGCAGCATAAGGGAAGTTTAAACCTCACATCCTTTTCGTGCGACGGTTTCGTTGCGTTCGATTCTTTGCATTTGCAGCCTGAGAAAGTAACAAACACGCGAATCGTGATCCTAGCGTTTGCAACCATTTGGGTGCGTTTTGCTTGACGTGTTTTGCTCGTGTATGCGAGAGTTTTACAGCCGTGGTAAGCGAGTCGCAACGTAGCCCTCACGCCCTTGTGTTTTAACTTAACGTATTTATGTTGCCACACATCTGTGCAGTGTGTGTGGTTTTTAGGAAATTGTACAAACTATTTTGGATGCTACTGCTGAGAACAGATAAGAAAAAAGACATGTGAAACTTAACGTAGGTCATGTTTTCTGTCAAAAATTTTACCGTGACGTTTTTGATTGATTCGCCTGTCGAAATTAATAATCGTGTTCCCGCCAGCCCAGCACGATTTCCACAATACCGTGTCATGAACGATTTTGCGTCGAAAGTAGCAAAACGCGCATTGATCGTGGGGCACTCTAAGATTTACAAATTATTATTGCCAGTACTTGTGGCGTTTCAGTATCGACATTTCCGCCTTAGCGCTTTTCCATTTTTCCCTCGTAACAGTGGCAAATGTCGCCTCGCAAGTGCATTACCCTAGGGGCCTCGCATCGGCAAAATCTGGCCCGGGGCGTGACAGGTTCGCAAGGGGGGCGCGGGTATTGCAGTGACATATTGTTGAAAACGCATGAAATGTATTGTTTTAATCATTCGTAAATTTGTTATCATTTCACCATAAATGCCATTTATCGAAACAAAGCGATGGGAAGAATCTCAGCACAAACTGGATGCGGCGAAGCCGATTTGCGATGTGTGTTGTCTTCAACAAAGCCGCGAATTAAACCACTCGTTTCCAAAAAACAGTTGCAACCTTCCCATTAAGCAGGGTAATGGCAAATAATTTGTTGTTCTGTTTTGTGTTTGATTTTGAGGTTAAGTGAGGCGCGAGTATCCAAGGACTAACGCCGAAGGGGGAGGGACTGAAAGGGTTCAAGAACCTCTGGTTTATCACAATAAATTCACACTGCCAACGCTTTCGAGTTGCGTTTCGAAAATCCATCACGCGGAAACACGATTTCCTTGGCTGCAGTGAGCGCCATGTCTTGTGTGCAACGCCAACATGTGATGGAAAGTTGTTCAGTTTATCTGAAAATGGAAAGCGTTGGAGCGACATAAAACTCGTACTTTTAGAGGGTGTACATTCAGGTCACTTACCATTTAAATAGCTAGCCCCTCATACTTCAAGCCGAAAACTTTGCTTTTTTTTCACTGGATTAAAAAAATACGTGCCCCAGTGGTTTCAAACATTTTCAGTTTGCAAGTGATTGAAACCGGGAGAGAACGCAACTGAGGGGATGTAACGATTTTTATATTTTTTTGCAAAACTGCACCAAGCATGCCGAAGATAAACATATTCAGATTCTAAGTCAGGGGTTCCCAACCTTTCTCTTACCATGTACCCCTTTAGCATTCCGACAGATGAGAATGTACCCCTTCAGCATTTCAACAGATAAGAGTATGTACCCCTTCAGAATTTCGACAGATACACAGGTACCCCTAAGAATTCCTATGACAATACATTTTATCATGATTATTCATAGATATATTTAACAATAAGCATATAATGATTTTTGAAAAGAATATTAACCAGTGTTTGTGTAAATATTTGGAAATAAATTATATGCAAATATAATTTGATCTTCTGTTAACCTTAAATGTACCCCTTTGGATAGGCAAATGTACCCCTGGGGGTACATGTACCCCAGGTTGGGAACCCCTGTTCTAAGTCAAGTCGAAGACAGACTAATGTCGCGGTTTCAGAATTAGATAAACCCAGCTGTTTGTGATTTAAACAGCTTGGTTTTGTTTCTTTCTATAGGAATGTTTATTGCTGAGTGCTGTGTAGCTCAAAAACGGCACAACGTCACAGAAAAATTAAACAATGGATCTTTTTCATTTATTGCAACGAAGCTTTTTATCAGTTCTTTTACCGATCAGTGTCGATTTAGTATGATAGAGTGTTGCCAAGCCCTGACAGTGTGATAACATGTCAAAGGTATTTCCACACTTAGCCGTAATAAGAACAATGTCTATCTAATACGTTATGCAGCACATATTTTCACTGACAAAGATCCATTATTTAAATGTTAAACTTTGAAAAACGCTCCTGTTCATGGTGCAGTATCGATATAATGCTATTTGTGTATTTATTCGTCCAAAAAAAACGTGCTCACACCGCCCTGCTTAGCATATATAGCTTACTTCTGCATATGTCGTATGGTTCTTTGTTAGCAGGCCGATCTGAACACTACTTTGGGATGAACTGTAAGTCTTAACTTTGATACATCACTCCTATGATATGTTGCAGCAATGGTTTCGCGCTCCTTGATTAAAGAAGGATTGTCTTTAAAGGTGTTTAGAGGTTGTTTCAAGAGGGAATTACTCCGTTGTATTGTGAAAAAGTCAACAACTTTCCCTTTCTGGAACAAGATTTCCCTTTCTGGAACAAGAAACTTTTCCTTTATGAATAAATTTCAGACATATTCCTGTTGCTGTTGCGACGTCCAGGACACCGCATTCATCAAGTCTCCTCATCACTCAATAAAATTGATCCAGATCGTAAGTTTCAATAATTCATAGTATTTGCGGTCAACCTTTTTGTCACGGAACGTTTTAGAAAGTCTCTAGCCTGCGAAAACCCAGCGTAGCTGTGTGAACTGTCAAACATAAAAACCAATATAGCACAAAGGTAACAGTTGCCTACCATCAGTGCTTTGCAAGACAACGTAGGGAAATCCGTTGCAATAACGACCCGAAGTATATATAAAACATGCCAGTAACGTGAAAAAAAGTAAAGTTTTAGCGTTGATTTGTCCCATTGTTTGTTGCTATCAAATAAAAAGATGCATCAACTCCCCAAAGTCGGTCAAGACGTTGTTGAGGCCCAGGTTGGGAACCACTGTTTTATGGACAGCAGACAATTCCATGTCACCGAGGCTGCCAGTAAGCTGGAACATTGGCAGAGGCCTTTGAAAGTTCGTCGTGCTTTCAAACACAAGGCGCAACAACAGAAACTTTACCGCGTTAAGTGTGCGCAGGTCGATTATTACGAAGCTGCCCACCACTGTTGTGTCAGCACCGCTTTTGAAATTTATTGTTTGTACTTGTGTGCGGCCCAGTTGAACCGCTCGAGTGCTCTCGTGCGAACGCAGGTGAGCACAAGTCATCAAAAGCATCAGTTCTTTTACTGCTGCTGTCGCAGGCATTCATAATCATCAATTTAATCGCCACTGAATCGGGTTTCCTCTACCTGGCTACGATTCAAGTGAACTGGCGTCGCGGCGGATTTCCCAGCTTCGATCTCCAACGCGCGGTTCTCGGCCTGTCGCTGGTCACGACCGTCGTGTTGCTCGTGCTGCTGCGCGTGAGGTGGCGTCGGTGGCAATCAACGCCTCCGTCGTCAAAATGCCCTGCCTGTGGCGGCATCGTTGCGAAAAACGTTGGTGACCTACACGTCAAAGCTAAATGTGATTGGGACTTCGTGGTAAGTTGTTTGTACAGCAACTTCTCCGTCCACTCCAACAAATATTTTACGATTTTTGACTCGCATGTAACAACAAATTTCAATACACTTTCTAGAATTACCATCCAAGAGTTTGTTGCACCTGCCATGACTGGCAACTTGAGGCTGCTGCCCAGGACGCATAGTAAACAATGCAACAGTTGATTTATCTGTATGTGCAGCCAGTTGAAGTACTTCTTAATCTAGCCCGAGGTTGTAAACTGTTGAATCGTCGTAGAAAATTGAATACTGAACACCACGCTGTACCTGAAAAATAGATGTCTGAAATGTTTTCAGTATGTTTCATGGGAATTACAACTGTTAGCCTCAAAATAAAAATTAAGTTTTGAAAAGGGTATTGCTAACTCATGTTGTTGGCAAACTGCAGTTATCTTATCCTATCCTAAACTGAAGCATCCGTTTGCTCCGTTAACGAGATTTTAACTATCTCTCGAAGAAACACTATAACCGCTATAACTCCCAGAGCTGAGATTGTTGTCAATAATTTTTCAGCTTCACCATCGTACGTGACACGTTTTCAGTTCTTTTAACAAGCTGCTCAAGCAATAAATCAACCAGGTTGGGCGGTAAAACTTTGCTTATGGAATCTATGTTTTGCCCTATGGTTTGATGCACTTGGTTTTCAATAATCGATCCAATCCGGCTTGGTTGTGTTTCACGAACACAGTGCATCACTTTCGTAACTGTTGTTTTACCTTTTTACCAAATGTTGCTGTTGTGCTTTTTTCTGTCCTGCTTCTTCGCTTACTGTACTTGGCTTTTTGGTATCGATCCTGTGTTTTTAGTTTCACGCCAAATGGTTTTTACTTTTGCAGGACTACGTCCATTCGTTGCTTCATGCGGCCACATTCATGGTGTGCGCGGTGTGCATGATGAGCTACTTGCCTGACGCCTACGAACACCCTGTCGAGGTAGCAACTAAATATCGGGCGTGATACTTGTTGAGGTGTTTTAGCGAAATGTCGAAGCGTGCAACATTTTGTTTCGCGTTTCCGCGTGAAACCTGATCGACAAAACCCAGTGCGAGGCATTGCACTGAAATATCGCGTCTAGATCTTTCGCCTCGTGATTCTGACGAAAACAGCGCGTGCTTGGAACTTCCGCAATTGATTCGTCTCCAGGGTTCAGGAACTTCGAGTTGGGATTTTCCGTAAATCGTCAATTAAGCAAGCACATGCCAAATCTTCAAAACTTAACCGGTTTTGTTTTTCAAAATCAGGCAGCTGTATTTTTCATGTTGATTGAAAAATTGACCGGCTGATGTGCGCTGCAGCTCACCCGGCAACAAAGTCCTTTTTTCGCAACGAAAGTTAGTCTCCTTGTTTCGCAAAAAACCGGTCACCTTGAGTAATTTAATGCCTCGTGCAAAAAGCGACTTTATGTTTTTGTCTGCGATGAAATTGCAACCAGCACACCGTCGCCCCACAACGTTGCGTTTCTTTCAGTGCTCGCAACGCGGTGGTATTGTTTGCTTAAGAGTGGATAGTGGCCGGGGGCCCTTCGTGACCAGGGGAGAACAAGAATTCTTCGGCACACGGATGCGTGGATTGTCACGTTGTGTTGATCGTACAGCACCCTGCAACCCCATTCAAAAATGCTACCCTGCCATGTCTCTAAATTCACCAACAATTCGGCCATCAACCAGGGTTGCGGAGTCGGAGTCGTAAGGAGCCGGAAGGTTTTGGGTGGAGTTGGAGTCGATTCCTGACAACCCTGGGAGTCGGAGTCGGATTTTTCGTCCGACTCCGACTCCGGATGTCCAATGGGATCATTTTTATGTCACACTCCTAAATTGGGAATTCCTGTTGAAATGGTACAATTTCTTTTGAAACTGTTGTTGAAACAGATTTCTTGCTGAGCACCACGATTTCCATTGATTTTAACAGCCAAATTTCATCTCCTTTATGGTAAGGAGTCGGTGTCGAAAATTTTAGAAAGGTCGGAGTCGGACATTTTACCTCCGACTCCGCAACCCTGCCATCAACTCTAAGCCACGATTAGAAAATTACCTGCAGTAACTGTCCAGGGCAGCTCGACGAGAGAACCTGGTTTACATGTTTTCCGTATCCCAGCGCATTAACTTCACTTTGCATTAAACTGTTTCATGTTTGCGCCAATAAAATCAATTCAGCTCTCAAGGGGATCGTGCACGGCGCCAGGTATCGTTTTACGTGGTTCTTCGGGATGCCTAATATGCTGGCTAGAAGTCTTCTTCGCCAACTAATATGATAGTATCAATGCTTTCATAATGACCCCCATGGTAATTCGACTCTTTAGTTCTTTATTTGTGAGCTAAGAGGCGTTCAAATGTTAATCTGGCAGAATGTGATTAATATCAACTTACAAAAACCAGTGACAAAATTTTCGACAAAAAAAATACAT